>Ga0302186_10001951_pt1 | contig 16362 bp, 21 predicted proteins | sample II_Bog_E1_2_FD_198782 | JGI IMG/M metagenome (GOLD analysis project Ga0302186, IMG submission 198782) | Peat permafrost microbial communities from Stordalen Mire near Abisko, Sweden - II_Bog_E1_1 | ecosystem: Environmental > Terrestrial > Soil > Wetlands > Peat | place: Sweden: Abisko... | reverse complement strand
TGAGAAACTATTTTTTTTTTGTAGAGACGATTTTCAAAGATGAAAGATAAAATAATTAAAAAAAAAAACTAATTTTGCTAAGTTTTTTCGTTGTAATAATAAAACTTTCAAAAAAATTTTCCATTATTTTTGCCCATCTTTGTATAAAAACAATCAATTAATTTATTTTTGTACACAAATCAAAATTTAATTTAGGCTCCATAATTATTCTTCTTCATGTCCTTGATTTCGAACACCAATTTATTAGTTGACAACTTTAACATTTCCAAAAAAAACATTAATAATAAATACATATGCTTCTTAACTCACATGCACGCAGGTTCTGAATTTCAAATGAATAAAAAATTCTCAATTTTTTTTCATTATTTAGATCATTATTGGGGTTTATCATCTGGTTGGAATTATAGTCCAATCTATTGTTCGGAAACTACAAAAAAAGTCATGCTTATACGATTTCCCAACATTAAGAATGTGGTATTCACAAATAATTAAAACATATATATTTTAAATTAACAAAAAGCAAACTATTCCACTCAATACCCCCACCACTATCAAAATAAACGAAGCCCCCCCTCTTTTTGTGAAGATAACATTTTTCGATGCCAATCATTGTCCAGGTGCCATCTTAAAAATTTTTCTATGAGAAATATAATATAAAAGGATCTATTATGATTTTGTTCGAGGGGTATATGGGCACCATTCTTCATACAGGAGACATGCGTTTTTCTGACAGTTTTTTTGACGAATGTTCATATCTATACCCAAAGGAATTACGTACTCCCGATTTGAAACAATGTTCTATCAAAATCGATGAATTGATTTTTGATAATACTTATTGCGATCCGATTTTCATTTTTCCAGAAAGAGTGACCATTTTTATTTTTTCTGAATATGAATGAGGTTTTCAAAGGAAAAAGCATTTGAAAACATTAAAGAAATAATCGAGAAAAATCCTAAATCTAGAATTCTCATCGCAGTTGATAGCATCGGCAAAGAAGAGCTTATGGTAAGAATAGCTGAATATTTTCAAACAATAGTACTTTTTATATTTCTGACATTCTCATTAAATGAAAATCTGTTAAAAAGATCATTGTAAATGAAGACCGATACAAAATAATTACTGCGATAAATTTCCGCCCAGAACTTTTCACCCGAGAACCCAAAGATGGATGGATTGAAATAATAAGGAAATGTGAGATAGCGGATAGATTAGAAGATAAAAATGAAAAATGCATCGTTATTATTGCTACTGGATGGGCTAATGGAGGAACGTTCACTTCTCCAGATAAAAGAAAATATGTAAAATTTAGAAAATCTCTTTAATTTGACTTAATGTGATGAAATTTGATAGATTGTGCCTTATAGTTTGCATTCTAACTTCGTTGAAATTGAGAAATTTGTCAGAAGTATATGCCCAGGCATTTTGAAATGTGTTGTGAAAGCTCATGGAAAAAGCGAAAAAATCAACAGGATCAGAGAATTCTCAAGTTATGTGGCCACGCTTCAACATTTGAAACATAGAGGTGTGGAGTTTTTTCAAAAAAACTATATTGATAAAAATTGTTTATCAGAACAATATAAAAAATATCAAGTGAAAAAATAAAATATCTCTATTTTTCCTTAATTCTTTTGAAGGCACCTGAAAACAAAATGGCTATTCAAAAAGATTTAAATCTCGTGGAATTGCAAGTTGGTGCTTTTGATAGTTTCTTCGAAAGCTCAATGAATCCAAAGAAAAGGTTTTGAGAAAAACGAGGGGGGAAATAATTTACGTTTTTTTAGAATGAAGAAGGGAGAAATCGACCCCAAAAACTATAAAAAAATAGATGAGATGTTCAAAATTTCGAAATCACAAGAAATTTCTCAAAAAATATAAATTAACAACATTTTATAAATTTTAATGTACATTTTTTTTTTCAATAACCGATATAGATGTACAGCAAAAGAAGTAAGTTTCTATAAAAAAATTCGGTCATCATGAAATTAAAAAATTATCGAACTGAAAACATTGTCATTTTATTTGACTCAAATTAAAAATTATCGAATTTCAGCATAATTAAAATAATAATCGTCAACCCCAATCACCACTTCAGATCCAAAATGATTGAAAAAACCATCACCGAACAAGATGATTTGATTCAAATAAATACAAAAACCCAAACTTTCTCTCATAAACTAGAAAAAATCAACAGACCCCTTTTCCCAAATGTTGACCTTCCAAAAATAGATGACAATCCATCATTACCAATCTCTCAGGAAAATATACTCGAAAATCGGAAATTTCAACCCGCGGTAATATTTCAGACTTATTATCACATAAGAAGATTCGTTGCGGTGTTAAAATATTCGATTTCTTCTTATTTTTTTAACAAAAATGGATTGAATTCAAACGCTTTGAATATGATAAATGATTTAGGGGCTAATAACGCTGAATATTTGAAATTAAAGAAATTTATGAAATCAAAACGGAAAAAAACTCAAAACCACAGTGAATTTTTTCTTTGGAAAATATTTTATCTAATCAAGTTTAACTCAATTTTTAATACTATTTGGAAATTGTTTTCAGCACTATTCATCCTTTTGAATGTCTTGATGGTCCCTGTGGATTTAACATTTCATGATGAAAATCAAAATTCTGTAAAATCCTTTAAAATATTTTTATTAGTTTGGTTTTTCTGTGATTTTTTGAAGAAATGCAACACCCAAATTCAAAAAAAAGATGAAACTCTTTGTTCCAGATCAAATAGCCATTGTCTAAAAACATTTATATATGATTTAATGGCCTTCATTCCGTTAATTTCAAATATTGCCCATCGGGGGTTATGGTCCTGGTTTTTGAACCTCTTGTTTTATCCCAAAATGAAAGAAATGTTCAAAACCTTAAAACATTTCTTTTGTATATCAAGAACTAATCATTATTTTTGTCTTCAAATCTTCAAAATTTGCAGTATCTATGGTATCACAATTCACATTTTGGCCTGTTTCTGGATTTATTTATTGAGAGGATTAAATAATCCTACTTCCTGGTTCAACAGATATGAACTTTCTGATGAAAAATGGTCTATGCAATATGTTTTAGCCTTCAAGTTTATTTTACAAATGTTTTCTTTTCAAAGCCAAAGCGCTGATGATTCCAAAGGATTTGAAGAAGTCCTATTTACAATCCTTTTCATTATAATTTCTTTTGTTTTGTTGTTTATGGTAATGAAAATTTTCTTCAGGTTTCTTCTCTTACAAAAAGATAAAAATGTGTCCCTGAGCCGAATCCAAATCATCAATGATTATTTAAGCGAATGGGATTTGAAACAGGAACTGAAGGAAAAAATGATCAAAGAAGCTACAGAAATCATACAAATCAAACTGGAAAATGAAAAGAAGCTTCTACAATCATATTACTTGGAAAACTTGCCGATTGAATTAAAGGATGAATTCAATGGCTATGTGACAAGCACTTTCTTTGAGAATATCCTCTTATTTCAAAGTTTTTCACCTGAAACACTTGGAAAAGCCAAACTTTTCTTAAAAAACACACTTTTATCGAAAGGAGATGCTATTTACCAAAAAAACTCAAATGATGAAGATAATGCCTTACATTTTATCACCAAAGGCGAAGTTTCCTTTTATAGTGAGGGCAAAAATTTTGTTTATAAGAAGAAAAAAGGAGAAATTTTCGGTGAGGAAGAGTTTTTCTCTGGTTTTGAAAGCAAATTTACAGCCATTGCATCAGAAAAAACCTCAATAATCTCATTAAAGCAAAGTGACTTTTTGAATATTTTGAAGGAAGAAAGAAATGATTATGAGAAATTTTGTGAAATCAGAGACCAAATAAATTTAGAAAGCAATTTCAAGGATCTAAAAAACAAATGCGGATGTTGTGGGGATGCCAGTCATCGGGAAACAGTATGTCCTATGATACATTTTATATCCAAAAGTAAAAAAAAAAGTCAAAAAACGTTTCTATTTGACCCAAAACAAAAAAGAAGCGATTTTATTAGGAATAAGAAAAAACGGAAGACAAAAAAATTGGTTAATAATAATATCAATTTTGAGAATGACATTTCAATGAATGATTTCGAAGAGAACGAATCCTTCTTGAATAGCGATGTGCCATTGCTTGAGAAAGATTTCTTTGGAGTAAAGAAATTCGATGTGCTAAAATCTAACACAAATTCTAGGTATTTTCCCGAACATAATGTAGAATTTGTTGTTATGAATGCGAACAAAAAAAGGAAAAAAATCGAGGAATTGCTCAAAATTTCGCATAACATTTTCAAAGAGCCTGATTTTAACAATAAATTCCAGAATAATTAATATTTTAATATATTGACGCGAACAAAAAACATCGCCTCTTAAAAATAAAAAATATTTATAATATCAAGAAAAAATAGTCACAAAATGTCTTTTTTTTCAAGGCTCTTCAAATGTTGTGAGACTAACGTGAACATCCAAAACGAAACTATAAGTGAGATAATGGTTCTTCAAACCGATAAGAAGCCTTCCTCTCATAAAGACCCTATAGAGGGGATTAATTTGCCAACTTCTCCCAAAATCACTCAGAAACCAGAAAGTCCTCAAGCGCGCAACATGCGCAACATTCAAAAAGAACTTTCCTTTTTAAATCTCGAAGTGATCCATGGTTCAAGTAGTCCCCGTAAAAAGCCCTTGAAACTAAACCTCGTATCGTTGGACAATAATAATGAGGAAAATAATATTGAAAGAGGTCCGAGAAAAGAAATTTCCTTTATAAATTTAGAGTTTATGAACCAGTCTCCGAGTCCCAAGAAAAAGCCCATTAATCAAAAAAAGCCTGAAGAAAATTTCGAGGATTTTGATAATTGGTCAGTTTCAAGCCCTGTATCAAAGAAAAAGAAGGAAAAGGTGAAAATGGAGTTAAAATTCGCAACATTGGGTGAATTTGAAATAAATAACCTTGAAAAAGAACAGAGAAAAACCGAAGGCTTGTCCCCGAGGTTCACGGAAGCAAAATCCATAAAAAGTGTGTTAAATGAAGAAGATTGTGATATCGCATTAATCAAAAAACCGTACAAGAAATTTCAAACCACACAAGATGATAACAGACATAAAAGAAATAGCCAAATCGATGAGATGATAAATTTAAAGAAACAAATGAAAGAAATGGAAAATAACAAGGATGATGCCACACCGATTTTTGATCATACTAAAAACTTTAAATTCTAAAATGGATGTTTCTTTTGTATCAAATATTTTCCATTTATATAATTTGCAATGTATATATATGAAAATGTATTAAAATTTATAAAAAAAAAGGCACTAAATAAAAACATTTGAGATACTATACGAAAAATTTATAAATTAAATTAGTTATTATTGATTAAAAGACAATAATTCACGAGCCTTTCGACGATCGATTGATATTCATGGAGAAAAGGCAGAATTTCCAAGAATTCTGGATTTGTTTTGCTAAAAAAAAGTGAAAAAATCATCAAAATTTCTCAAATTTACTGAATGTAACATTCCCAATATGTGATGAATCCTTTTTTCTCCTTATCACAAATATTGAAAAATCTAATGAAAAAATGAATAAATATATAAATAAATGATTTTTATTAGCCCATTACTTCCGCAATTTGTCTTTTAGAATCTCACTAGACTCAAAAGGAAAATTTAATGCGAAGATTTCATCAACACCCTGTATGATTTCCTCCAATGAAAGGTAATTTTTCGTGGTTTTATCAAAAATAAAGAAAAAATTGCGTGCTTCATTGTTATCCCCTTTTCCAGAGGCAATGGAAATCCTTTCCATAGACGCACCTAATTCATTGACATCCAGAAAGCCATCAGATTTCTAAATTTATTGATGAAAATTATAAAAAAATTTTTAAAAAGATTACCAAATCGCATAATTTAAACAATTCGTTAATAAAACAAAGAGGCACTTTGTCAATAAATCGTAAGGAATATAGATTCTAAGAAGAAATCAATAAACGGTTAGAAATATGGTTTAAAATTACTTCTAATTTGATTTTAAAGATCGTGAAACTGATTTTTCTTAGGGATTCATTGGAGAATATCGCATCGACAACTTGTTCAGCTGAAAATTCATTCAAACGCATTTGATAGATGAGGTTTTTGATTGAAGGCTCAAAAAAAGCGTCCATATTAAAATTAGTGAATTTCTGCATGCTTTTTTTAAGATTATGTTGTTTTGAGGTAAAAGCCTTATCATTTCCATCACATTCCACTTCTATTTCCAATGGCTTTGAATGGAAATCCTCTAATTTAGGAGACGCATCCGAAAAGCATTCACTTTTCTCATAAAAGAGACTGGAGCTTTTTTGTGAGACTAATTTATCAATTACTTGGCTATTTATGCATTTGAATTGAAAATCTGATAGATTTGAAGCATTTTCAATTATTGATTCGCAATGATAAGTATTGAAAGGCTTTTCCTTTTCATCAGAAGATTGAAGTTTTGGTATATGAAATTTAGGACTTTCTTTGCTAATGATTTCTGGAAAATTATAGAGGTTTTTTGGAGAAAATGGTTTGATTTTGGGTAAAAAAATCGGCTTGACAGGCGGCCATTCATTATCATGATCATGATCATTGCTCATGGTCTTCAAATAACTGGTGTCTTGATTGGATTCTTCTGTTATCAGATTTTCTTGACCATTTCGATGAGTGTTTTGAACGATGATGTTTTCATCAGTATCATTGAGATTTTCTAACAAATCTCTGTGGGTTTCCTGGATAATCCTATCATTTGAAATTTCTAAGTAAATTACTGTAATTATCGTTAAAAATAATAAAAATGGACCTCTTTTTTCATCAAAGATGCCGATTTCTTTCGAATCAAAATCAATGGTTTCTTGAATTGTTGGCTTCTCATTTGAATAAGTCAGATTCCGGTTAATACTCGTAACATCCCCTGTTCATAACATATTTTTTACTCAATTATTAATAATATACTTTCGAATTTTCTTTGATTTATCAGCAAATTAATGACCTCGTTTTTATTTGGGGAACAATTATTGCTCATATCCTCATCAGTTTCCTCTGTAATATTAGGCATCTCCTTTTTCTCCTTCGGGAAGGCATCTGATCTGCCCTGATATCGCCTATCTTGGATCTTTTCCTCACAAATCAAATCATTATTATCCTCAATGAGTTCCACTTCTTCACTGGCAGTTTCCTTAAAATCCTCAAAAAATACTTTCTCTTTGATTTCCGGTTTTTTATATTGGAAGTTTGTATGTTCTTTTGTAGTTTTTTCAAAAGGTCGCACATTCTCTTTATTTTTATCTGGATAGTTGTCTGTGGAAGAGGATTTTTTCAATAATGGACATACAAAATTTGTGATAACTGGAAAATTCGCTTTGTTTATTTTATTGAGGCCTTTTTGAATTTGTTTTGGTATAGGAGTGCTTTGGCCTTTGAGGGTTATTGAGTCTTGTCTTTTGAGGTTATTAAGAAAAACCTGGCATGTATCAATTTTTATAAGAAGGGAAAATTGGAAGAATTAAGAACCTCTTTAGTGTTTAGGTCTTTTCGTGATAATTGGCCTGTGGGTTTAATTTTAGGGAGGATTTTCCTCAATTCTATTTGCAATTGTTGGAGATCTAACATAAAATTATATAAAGACTGATTTTTCCTTGATAAAACTTTGGCTTTTCCTGTATTTTTGTAGTAAGTTCATTAAGTTTTCATCACCATCTTTCAATTTCTTCCGCAAGAAATTTCGATCTTCGCTCATTATTTCTACATTTTAGCTAAAAAAACAATAAAATTTGTTAAAAGTTACGAGTGCATTTATCTAATAAATTTATCAAATCCACTCCAACGTTTGAGCCTCGTGCAGTTTTGGCAACGATTTTATTCAAAGAAAGTCCCCGAAAATTGAAAGTATGCATGCCTGTGCAAAATTAAATTTCAAAAATTCAGATTTTTAAATTTAAATAAATAAAAGCGACTCTTTAATTAAACAGTTAAAAAATATGTATTTTTAAATTTTTTTGGAAAGATAGTCTGCTAAAAATCATATAATCCATCAATTTTAAGAAACTCTTTGAGAATTTATATTTTTTTCTCTATATCTGCTAGCTTTTGCAAATAATGCTGCTGTTTTTCGTAGTTATAAATCGCAATCCTTTCAGCTGGTGGCTTATTAAGCAAGGCCAATTCCTTATTTTCAACTATATTTTCTTTCAGCACCCCCAAATATTCACAAACATCATACATCACAAACGCCACAACACTACTCAAGGCATCAAGACTATCATAAGTGGACGGTGAAATAACAAAATTGTATTTATCCACCAATTTTTCTAATCTGATTTTTGATTTAATATCCATTTTTACTTTTTGGTCGATGATTTCAAGTTCGCTTTCTAAAATAAAGAAAACAAAATAATTAATGAAACAAAGCAAAATAATAAACAAAATATTAACAAAGACAAAATACGAAGAAAAACAAATAAAAAAAATGTAAAATAAAAATAAAATGAAACGGAAAATAAACAATTTCTCCTTTTAAAAAATAATATTAAATGATTTTTTTCAATTACTGATCTTGTTCTCTCCAATGTATTTCTTGATAAGTCCGGTCATTTCATCCACGCCAATGTTTTTATCATATGGCAGGCTCTCGAGCAAAAAGAAGGCTTGGAACAATCGGATGATCCGTTCATCGAAGCTCTCATGAGCCATAAAAGCCTCTTCGAAGAAGATGTCCACAAATTCCACAGCTCCTATTGCGCTTTCGCTTATTTTGAATGGCTCATCATATGGTGACACCTTAAAAACGTGAGTAATTTTTAAAATCTGTTAAACAAATGTAAACATTTTTCAATTCTTTGGATGATAATTTCTCTATAAGATCAAGATATTTCTGTTTTTTCGCTAGTAGTTTGGGGTCCACCACTTCCTCTACTTTCTCGACAACTTTCTCTTCAACTTTCTCTTCAACTTTTTCTTCAACTACTTTTTCGTTAGCTTTCTCTTCTTCCTTTAATTCTTCTTGATGCTGTGGCTTTGACACCTCATTTTCTATGAGACCAGTCGATTGTTCCTTATGTCTTTCTTCATCTTTCAATTGATTTTCAATGTGTTCAACTTTCTCTTCCTCTTGCTTGTGGTTTTCATCTTCAAGTAAATCTTCACTATTAAAAAAAAAAAGATAAAATCAAAAAAATGAAAGATTTTTTGGAAAAAGAAAAAAATTCGAAGGAAGCACGGAAAAAAGACGGTTTAAGATTTTATCGTATTTTTCAAATTTTAATTTTTTCTCAACTGTTTTAAAGTTTTTTTCCTTAAAATTTATTTTCGATTAATCCAGAAAATAATTTATTTTACTCAGTCGCCTCCTTTTTTTCTTCCACTTTCTTTTCATCCCCTTCAGCTTTTTCAGTCATAGGAGGCGGATTAGGTTTTTCTTCTTCTTTGATCTCATGTGGAGGTGCTGGAGGTTCTTCTTTGATCTCTGCATTCTTCTCATCAGTGGCTTCTTTCTTCTCCTCTTTCTCCTCTTTTTTGCCTTCTACCTCTTTTTCATCTTTTTTTTCTTTTTTTTTACCAGAGATGGTCTTTTCGCCTTTGTCTTTCTCGTTTTTTGCTCCTGGAGCTGGTTTTTCTTTGCCAGGGGCTGTCTTTGGCTTCTTGTCATCTTTCTTCTCTTCTTTTTTGGGGTCTTTCTTTTCAGGTTTCTCAGGCTTCTCATGCTTCTCAGGCTTCTCATGCTTCTCAGGCTTCTCAGCCTTCTCAGGCTTCTTCACTTCTTTTTTAGTTGGTTTTTCTTCTTTCTTTTTATCTTCTTTCTTGTCGTCAGATTTTTTGTCATCGGCCTTCTTGTCTTCTTTCTTGACCTCAGGTTTTTTGGGTTTATCTGGCTTCTTTTCTTCTTCTTTATGTGGTTTGGATGGTGCTTTTGGTTTTTTTTCATCAGACTTCTTTTCCTCTGGTTTCTTCTCAGGCTTTGCTTCCTTCTTGTCATCTTTCTTTTCAGGTACTGGCTTCTTGCCGCCTTTTGGTGTGGTTTTCTCTTCAATAGCAGGCATGTTGGGCTTCTTGCCGTTTTTCTCTTCAGGTTTTTTATGATTTATGACGGCCACGCTTTGGTTTTTGTTCAATCCCTTCTTTTCTCCGGCTTCTTTAGGAATATCTAAATCATCTTTAGGTCTGGAGTTGTCTTCTTTACCATTACTAACATGATCTTCGACCTTGGGCTTGTTCAAAAATGTCTTGAGACTTGTTAAATATTGTGACAAGTCCTTTGCAATTTTATCGGCTTCCCAACGATGAACAGTTATGGCAGCTAGGGTCTCCAATTGGTCAGAGTTAGATTTTTCTAAAGATTTGAGCTTTGCATCGAGCTTCTCTTGCAAAATGTGAGTGATCAGCGATTCAAGATTGGTGTCAGTCATTTGGTTTGAATTTGTTTTTGGGGAGATTAGATTTGAAATTTGAAGAAAAGGAAAAACTTAAATAAAATTAAAAGAAACAAAAAAACGTAATATTTTTGAAAATATTCATGAATTTGAATGATGAGTCACTAATATAATGATTTTTTTTTAATTACAAAAAAATAAATAGCTTAAATAAAATGAAAAAGAAGCAAAAAAAAAACAATATGTTTGAAAATATTCATGACTTTTCAAAAAAATTTTTGTTTTTTTAATTCAATTTTTTTTATTTGTATTCCATATTTTTTTAAAATATTTATACTCCAAATTCAAAAAAACGTTTTTAATTATTATTTATTTTTTTTCTCCTTCTGGGAACTTATTTTATAAAAATGGAAAAATTCGAAAATCATTTAAAAAGGGATTTACAACCTGAAAAATTTGAGATCAAAGACTTGATCTATTCCTCTTTTTCAAGCGATTACTTGAAAACTCAATATAAAAACTCAAATGAAATATACTTTATGAGAAAATTCAAATTACTGCCTCTAAATGAGGTGGAAATCGAAAGAGAATTAGCTTTTTTAGAGAAAATTTCTTCTACAACTCCTAAACCAAAGATATTTCCTGATTATTATGGTTATTTTAAAGAATATTCTGGAAACAGTCTTTTTTACAGCTTGATTTTTGAGCCTCTGCCTTATAATTTGTTAGGTTCACTTGAATTCCAATACAAGAAAAAGCAAAATTTCCCATTCGCGACTATGAAAGAAGTTTTCACAACAATTTTAAACGGTTTCGCACTCCTCCAAGCCAATAATATATGTCCTCCATTAACCAATCCATCAATTTTTTGTTTTCCGAATGAATGCCAAAACATAAAATTTCTGGACTTGGGAACCCATAAAGATCCGAAACATTTAAGAGATCATTACATTCATCAGCTAATGAAAGTAAAATTGGATTTGCATTATGTTTCACCTGAGGCTTATGAATTGATCCTCATTCAAATGCCAAACCTTTCTTCATTTGACCCCTATAAATCCGAAGCTTTTGCGTTTGGGCTGTTGATTTTAGAACTCGTTTCATTGAAACCGTTGAAAATTCAAAGTAATATCGATATTTTGAAGACAGAAATACAATCTCATTTGGTCGATTTCCATGAAAATTATTGGGAAAAACTCAAAGATGAGGAGGAACAAGAGGAATTCCAGGGGGTTTATAACATTTTGATGAAATTCTTACAAATACAAATAGAGGATAGATGGGATTTTTTAGACGCATTGAAGGATAGAATGGTTAGAAAGGAAAGGCTTTTATATCATATATTTCTAGAAGAATCGAACTTGGGAGAAATTCAAGGGATTGAATGGACCCATTTAAGAAGAGAGCCTTTGAAGAAAAGTAAAGAAAAGGAGATTAAATCGATTTATCAGAAAGATTTCGCTGAATATCTATCAGATATGAAATCAGATTTTCCTGGAGGGTTTAAGAAATTTGATGCTCATTTGCTTGCGAATGGAATTGAGGGAGTGAGTCTGGGGAACTTAAATAAAGAAAATGTGAAAATATACCATTAGATATAATTTTTAGTTATTAAATGTTATTTTTTAGGGTCAAATGCTCATATATCATCTCTCAGAATTTCTGAAAATCACCAAATCAGTTCAAAACGTCGCTTTATGGGGGAATGAAGAGCATTTTGGAAAAGAGTGTCTCAAGGCATTTTGTCATGGCTTGAAAGTAAATACTTCAGTTCAAGTTCTAAACCTTGGTGATAATGGTTTGGGCTTGAAAAAGAATTCCATCAAGGGGATATGCAAAGCATTAAGGATGAACCATACTTTAACTACATTAAATTTGGGTGGTAATAAATTGGGGGTTTCCGCGAAAAATCTCAAGGCCATTACGAAGCTCATGAAAATTAATAACACAATTCAATATTTGGGCCTAGGAAGTAATGTTTTAGGTCATAGTTCCGATTGTATGAAGTTATTATGTGATATGATAAAAAATAATAAGACCCTGATCAGCATAGGTCTTCCTTCTAATGCTTTATCAGATGATCTTGATATTATGAAGCAACTTTGTGATGCTTTGAATGCCAATAGGACACTTTTGAATCTAAATTTAGAATATAACACATTTGGCAAAAATTTCGTCACCTTCAAGTTATTTTGCCAAACTTTGAGAAACCAAAATGTGTTGAAATCAGTTGATTTGGGCAATAATTTTCTTGGTGAAAAACTGATTAATTTAGAGTTATTATGTGATACTTTAGTGATTAATAAAGGATTGCGAAATTTGGGTTTAGGATCAAATTTAATAGGAAAGTGCAAAGATGGATTAAAGACTTTGTTTGAAGCCTTAAAACAAAATGGAAGGATAGAAACGATAGAATTGGATGGGAACGGGTTAATTGAAGTGGGGGAAGAGCTGAAGAACTTGGAAGATGTCTTTAAGAAAAGCAAGGCTTTGAATTCTGTTTCAATGGGGGACAATCAATTGGAGAGAAACAAAGAACTATGTACATTTTTGATGGAACTTGAAAAGAAATATGGATTATCCTTAAAGATTTTATAAAAGATATTTCATTGAAAAATGATTGAAAAAACATGATGTGATTTTTATCTTCTCTATGAAAAAAAAATTATTCTTTTCATTTTAAACATTTATCGTATCCATATTTCATATTCCGTCATATCTCGGTTGAATTAGGCCCAAAAAAAGCTTTGATATTCTCAAATCAAATTTTTTTCCAAAAACCGATCAAATTCTTATCATTCAAATGAACACCAAGATGATCAGAAAATCCAAATCCAAAAACATCAAAAAGACTTCCAAATTATCCATTTTTAAGTCGCAAAGGAAAACCTTCGCAACTCTGATTTCCCTCTCCCAAAACCCCGAGATCTTCGAAACATATCTACCAAGTTACTTCTTAAGTCGCGAAAAAAAGCATTTGAGAACCCTTCCGATTGATAAGGTTGATGAATTAGTCATAGGAATCACGAATCCCCAATGCAAATCTTGCAAGCCGGTTCTCGAAAGAATGAGAACCATTGGAATGGATCAGGAGAAGGAGATTCTTTTGACATTGAATGGGAAATTTGAATCAGTTTTTAAAAATCTGATTGAACAATTAGATTTGACTGCCGAAGTGAAGGATTTTAGCCAAATCACCTCAATAAAGTACATTTTAAATGTAAAATACGTTAATTTATAATTTAGGGGTGAGAAAAGTGGTCTACTCGATCAAAATGAAGAAAGTCGTTTGGAAATGTAAAAAAACATCAATTTTAATGTTTTTTTATGTTTTTGCAGAAAGGGAAATGAAGACATTTTCCATAGTATGTCGGAAATCATGAATGAATCAAAGGAAGAGCAAAATTATGTGAATTTGCACGAATTTTGCAAGGAAGATAAAAACATGGATTTTTGGGTTTTCGGACAAACAACGCCTCAATATTATTAATTTGTTTTTCTTTTTTCATTAGAGTTAGTTTGTAAGTAACGTATTGACAGATATTTTTTGTTCCGTTGTTTATAAATTAAGTATAGCCTTAAAGTATCCCATTATCAAATTTTCATAAATGAATTTCAAGAATTTTTTAATCAATTTTTTTGTTTTTTTGGAAAAAATTTTTTGAAAACACAAAAATCAAAAAAAAAATTAGAGACTTTTTGAAATTAAAATTTTTAAAAAGCTGACCGTCTTTCGACTAATCTTTAATTTTGCAAAATCAAAATAATTTCAAAAAATCACTACCCTCAAAAAATTTACAGGAAATGTTTTTTGCTCTTCCCAAAAAAATGTTCAATAAGACCATTTGCGCATTTTCCTCAATAGCCCAAAGAAGGCCTCTCATTGAGACTTCAGAACTGTTTCCTTTGATGAAAACAATGGAATCTAATCTAAAGATCGTGAATACTAGCTTGTAATTTTTAGAAAATTTTAAAAAAATCAAATACTATATTCAAAATGTATAGCATTTTGCCTCCAGCTAAAGGTGATGTTCAGGAGATATATAATAAAGAGAGATTACCCAAAGCTCGTTATTTCGGTTTGGATGACATCTGTAATAAATCGACCAATTTGCCACATATGCTTCCTTCATTGGAACAATTCGAAAATGAGATGAAAAGGTTAGATATTGCAAACAATGATGTGGTTGTTTTCTATGATGATTTCGGGATCGTCGGAGCTTGTCGAGGCTGGTAAAATTTCGATTTTTTATTAAAAAAAAAAAAAAGAATTTCTGATTTTAGGTACACCTTTAAATTCTTCGGAATGGAAAACATCTACATTTTAAACGGAGGACTTCCCAAATGGAAGGCTGAGAACCTGCCTTTGGAAACCACATCTGCGAAAAGCAACTTCCCTCATTCGAAAGCTGACTTTTTCTTCAAATATAAGGTCGCAAACAAAATGGAAGTAACCGACCTAAAACGAGTGCAAGAGGCTTCTTTCCTCGCCAAAAATAACAAAGGAGTGTATGAGATTTTAGATGCTAGAGGTGAACCTCGTTTCCTAGGGAAAGAACCTGAACCAAGAGGTTTCTTTTTCACTAAATAATTAAAAAAAAAATCAATTAAATCCTTTCAAGCTGGAGTCAGATCAGGAAATATTGCAGGATCCAAAAACCTACCATTTAAGAAATTATTAAACGAAAATTGGACATTCAAATCGAAGGAGGAAATCCAAAAAGTGTTTGACGACTTAAGTGAAATTAAAAATCATTGAAATTTTATTTTTTTCTTCTTTCAGAGGTCGACTCGAAAAAACTCATCATCAACTCTTGTGGAAGTGGCATGACAGCATCTGTTCTTTTCGTGGGTGAAGAACTATTGGGTTACCCAAAGACATCTGTTTACGATGGGTCATGGACAGAATATGGCCAGAAGCCTGAATACAATGATAAAGAAATCGAAGATGGATTGAATACCCCTGTGAGTCAGAAATTTTTCCCGAATCATGTCAGTTTGGAAAAAGGGAAACAATACTTTTGGTGCAGGTGCGGAAGAAGCGTTAACCAGCCTTTTTGCGATGGTAGCCATATTGGGACAGCGTTCAAACCTCTGAAATTTGTGGCTGAACAGTCGAAAAGTTACAATTTATGCAGATGCAAACATACAAAGTCAGCACCGTTTTGCGATTTGTCACATATTGGTCAAGCGTTGAATTATGCCAAGAAATCTATCTTGGGGTAGGAAAAATATAAATATTTTTATGCATTAAAAAATTAAAAATGGAAAATATCTTGAAAAATAAATAGGAAAAAACTCAAAAATTTTATTAGAAGGTTTTAAATGTGTTTTTTTTTTTAAAAAAAAGAGATGAGATATCAATAACTACGATGAAACATATAATTTTTTCATTGAATGATTATTTCATTTTGGGTTTCCTTATAATTATTTATCATTAGAACTTTCTAAATACATCATTTCATAATCTTTTTCCGGAACACTCATAAAATAATCTGCCATTGAAATAATATCCAACCCTGATTTTTTTCTTGGAAATTTTTCCAAAACTTTTTCTATGCATTTCGTTCCCAAAAATTGTTTGAAAAGAACATAGGACACAATTTTGATTGATATATCCAACGATTTAGTCTTCTCAATTAAAAAATGCAATGCTAGTGATTTGTCTTTAAAATTTGTAAAAATCGAATTCACTTCCCTAAAAGATTTAAGCTTCCATACTATCATTGTTTTACTAGAGCAACAACTACATTTTCGGAATTTGTACTCTGTCGCTAATTCATTAATTTTTTCTTCTAACTCAGAAAGACTATTTTTTTCTATTTCCATTTTGTGTTTGGCCTTATTTTTATTATTTATTTATTCAAAATTAATTATTATATTTAATTTTATATTAAAAAAAAAAAATTTTTTTGGAAAAATTTTTTGGATTTAAATCTGAAAAAATATTAATATTTTTTTGTTTTGTTTTTCCTAAAAATTTTAAGTAATTTATTTT
>Ga0302186_10001949_pt1 | contig 16373 bp, 17 predicted proteins | sample II_Bog_E1_2_FD_198782 | JGI IMG/M metagenome (GOLD analysis project Ga0302186, IMG submission 198782) | Peat permafrost microbial communities from Stordalen Mire near Abisko, Sweden - II_Bog_E1_1 | ecosystem: Environmental > Terrestrial > Soil > Wetlands > Peat | place: Sweden: Abisko... | reverse complement strand
AGAAGAAAATAAAAAAAAAGAATTTTGTAAAAAGTCCAGAAGAAAAAAATTTGAAATTCAAGAAAGATTTTGCCATTACAAAATTATTCTAAATAAAAAATTCGGCAAATTCAATAAAAAAAAAAAAAAAAACTATAATTTTGAATTCCAAAAATTTTAAAAAATTTTCCTAAAAACTTTTCCTAGTTTGGAAAGTTCAAAATTTTGGGAAAGATCAAAATTTTGGGAAAATCGAAATATTATTTTTTATTTACAAATAATAAAATATTTTCATTAAAAAACTTGCTAATTTAGTGCAAATTAAATATATCAAGTTTCATTTTGAATATGTCGTCCGATTCAAACTTTGTAAAACCTGACCTCCGCCTCACAAACCTTTCTCTTTGTCCAAAATGTGACCAAAAAGCCCGTGAGATAGATAAAACATACGAACGCGAAATGAAGAATTTGCATTATCTCCTTAATTTCAAAGACATGGCTGTTCGAAAACGCGACGAAATGATTCTCAAATATGTTGAAGAGATCAATAAACTCAAAGAAACTATAAAAAATCTCAACAAACTGATCTACCGTCTCAAACTTCAAATACCTGACCCCAAAAACATCACAAAATATTCAGCTAATGCTCACAATAATAACCTGGAAACTTTTGAAGCTGACCTCCCAGGATTAAAAGATATACTCCCTGAAAACAGCAGGCCAATTTCTTCTGTTTCTTCCGCTCATAAAAGGATGTTTAGTGCAAAAATGATTAAGAAAAACCAAAGCAACCCTGTTGTTAAAATGATAAGTATGGCCTTTTATTCTTTTTTATGTTTAAAATTTAAAAAAATCTAGAAATGAAGGACAACAAAATTTCTGCAACTGCAACCCAAGGTTTGGCTTTACAACAAAATCTCCTCAGTGACAAGAATAGGAAAACATTGGTTTTGACGGAAGAGATAGAGGAAAAGAGAGTGTTAAAAGATCCGAAACTGAAGCAATTAGAGGATTTTTATATGAAGAGCGATAACCATTTAGAAACTTTCACAATAATGAAAACATCATCTAAGACGGAATTTTTGGAAAGCAGTTTTTCTGTGTTAAGGGATTTCAAAATTGCCTTGGCACAAACCATCAAAATGAAGAAAATCATAAGGTATTTCCAAAAAGCGATTAAGACCCTCAGCTACCAAGAGAATTTCCATATAATTCCCAAATACACTGCAGAAATCTTAGATTGTGAAAAAGTATGATTTTTGTTACTTGGTCATTTTCTTATTTATAGAGTTCATTTTTTCTTCTCGATGAAGAAAATCAAGAATTATGGACAAAATTCAAACCAGAGGATCCAAATATTTTTAGATTGAACATAAATAAAGGGATCATTGGTTATGTGGCTTCTAATAATCAATGCATCCGTGTGGACGATACGAACATAGATCCCAGGTTTAACAAGGATATCGACAACTATCAACATAATTACCACCTCAAAACCATCTTGGCGGTGCCAGTGAAAGATAATGAAGGGAAAATAATTGGTGTTTTGGAAGCATTGAATAAGATTAACGGATCTTTTAATAATGAAGATGAAGAATTTATCAACTTGATAAGCGAACAAGCCTTTATTATTTTGAGGAACTGCTCAAATTTTGAGAAAGTAGTTGGAAATCAATATAAATTGCAAAATCTTTTGATGGTTTTTTTATTATCATCAAATCAAAAATTAAAATTTAAAAAAGGTTCAAATGAAGCTTTTTGAATTGGACAAATTCGAGAATTTTCAATGTTTTATAGAAAAAACACTTTTGGATGTGACCAATTCTTCATCGGTCAACATATTCTTTGTGAACCAAGCCAAAAAAGTCTTAATCAAAGTTAAAGATCACAATATTTTTGAAGAAAATCCTTGGGATCTAGGAATAATTGGGGAAGTTGCAAGAACAGGACAACCGATATCTGCTACAAATGCTCAAGGGCACTCTCGTTTTAATCCACTTGTTGATTTCAAAGCAAATTCACCTATCCATACTTATCCGATTAAAGGATCTGAGGGAGTTATTATTGCTGTGGTACAAATCTTAAAATTCCATGACATGTTGGGGAGAAAATTGAAGAAGGATCAGAATGAAGAAGATATTTTATGGAAGTTATTGATGTGTTTGGGCATTTTTTATGAGAAGATGAGAGATCAATTAAAATTTTTGAAGTAATTAATAAATAATATGATTTTTTTTTATTAAAAAAAGTTTATAATTTTTTTTTTTTTAATTTTGAATAAAAATATAATTTTTTTTTTTTTTTTTTTCAAAAAAAAAAATTCAAAAAAATTTTTTTTTTTAATTAAGTTTTTTTTTGTAAAATCGAATTTTTTTATTTTAATAAAATTTTTTTTTATCGAAATTTAATATAAACAAATTTAAATAATTTTAGACTTTATTAAAATTTGAAATAAATAAAACTCCCTTCAAATTTCAAACAAATAAAAAAAAATTTAAATTTAAAAAAATGGCTTCAGTCAATGAATTAAAGGAAGTATTAAAGGAAACCCTTGAAGAACGAGGGGTTCTCAACGAGATTCGAGCCCGAGTTCGTGCTGAAATCTTTAATTCCCTCAACGATCAATCTAAAGACAAGAATTCCAAACAGTCTGTTTCGAATGAAAATTTGATAATAAATGAGCTAATTCGCGAATATTTGGTTTTCAACAACTATAATAACACCCTTTCTGTGTTCCTTCCAGAATCTTCTCAGCCAATAAAACCTCCATTTGATAGGGCTTATATTTCTAAGAAGCTTAAGGTTTTAGAGGATAAAAACTCCAGAGAATTACCTCTGGTATATGGTTTAGCTTTCGGATTAAAAAAAATAGTGGCAAGCAGTGAGGATTATGAGGGAGTAAATAACAAAAGTTATGGGAATGTCATTCCTAAGAAAGAAGAGGTCTATGAGGACAAAGCAGTGAAGATATCTGAGATATTTAAGCCTGAGGACCCTCAGATGTTTATGTATAAATCTGAACAAGAAAATTATAAGTATAAATAAACGAGAACCATAAGTGTTTATGTTAGTCTATAGTTCTTTAAAAGAAAACAAAAATTTTAAGTCCGAAAATGGTTTTTTTATAGTTTTAGAGTTTAATTTTCTTTAATTTCCAAAAAAAAAATAATTGTTTTAATTTTTCATTGAAAAAAAGTAACTTTGTTTTCAATTCTTTCTTTTTTTCAATAACATTTATTCATTGTTTCTTCATAAAACTGTCATCATTTCATACCTCCTATAATCATTATACATATCACTATCGAGCACAGGATAGAACCCAACCAACGCATCCTGGCTTCCCACATAAAGCATATTATAAATTCTCCAATAGACTTCTCTAACTCTCCTCGCGGGATGGAACAATCCTTGTAGCACATATAAGAGCACAAATCCAGGTCCTAAGGAAACACGCATGCCTTCAATGGCTTCTTGAACTGCATTAATGACATGTGGGCTGGTTTCAAATATATTAGGCCAGATGAAATTCAACAGATGAATCAAAACATCTTCACATGATAATCCTTGAACTCCGAGAGTTAAATGTTTCACAGCAGAGGCAGCCGTTTGTCTGTGGACGAGATCCCTATCAGTTAGGGCATCTTCCAATAAAGTTGTCACAGAATATATGTAATCTTTTCCCATCTCACCTATATATTCAAACATGAAACTCAGACTTTTGAGGACACCATTTTGAACATTTAGTTCTTGAACCCGATATTCATTCATCAAGGCTGGTAATACGGTGAAAGGACCACATGTTTCTGCCACTATGGCAATAGCAACGGTTGTACATACTCTGTTTTGTCTTTCCTGAACCTTTAAGTTATTTAACAAAGTTACCAATACATCTTGAGGGCCAATTGCTTTTGCTATATACCCGAAAGTGTTCACAGTTGCTCTTCTGATCCCTTTCTTATGAGCCTTGAGAAGTTCCAATAAATCAAAACAGATACGCATCCATTCTTTCGGAGAAACAAACTCCGCTCCTCTATCAGCTATCCGACCTACTAAATCAATGCAATTCTCTTGGACTTTCTCATGTCTGTTCTTCAAAATTGGGGTCAATCGTGGAAGCAAATCTTTGATTGGAGGGGTCATTTTTGGCATTCCAATCACATTCACTATCGCCTTTAGTCCTCCGAGGATAGAACCTAAGACCTCAGGATATTCCTCACCGAGACACTCATATAACATCACTCCCAAACGTCCTAATCTGGCTTCTTCATTGCAATTCCTCATGCATAAAGCGATTCTCGAGATCAAATCAGCAGCTTGTTGCCTAACTCTTGCTGATTTATTGTTCAATCTCCATTGAATGATACCACAAATCTGAGAAAAATAAGGTTTGGCACGATTTGCTAATGAATTGATCACAGTGCCAAACCCATTTAACATCGTAACAGTATCATCTGATGCTTGCTCCTGAAAAGCATGTAAAATGCCATCCATTAATTGCATTTCCAAACGGTTGTTGATGTCTGCAATGCCAAGTGTAGCAACCACTTTTTCAATAGTCTCCATGACCATTTTTCTATAGGGTTCATTCTCATCTTTTAGGTCTTCAACTATTCTATTGATTATTTCAGCTCCGCCCACTTTGGTGGCAATTTCTACTGTTGTGTCAACCAGCTGTTTGAAATTCCTTCGATCCAAAGCCATTCGTCTAACCCAGAAGTTCTTAAAAAACTCATTAACCACTGTTTGTCTGACATATTGGGCCTCGACTCCTTCGCATGAAACGCATTGCTTCACAACTTTCAACACAATTTTCTTCATTTCTTCTTCTGGATTCTGGAACTCTCTGATCAGTATCGGCATGACTTCTTTGGTATATTCTCCTGCATGTTCAGAGTCCATCAAAGGAATAATATAACCTATTGCCTTAAGAAAAGCAGCCAACCCTTTGCTTTTATGCATGGTGATACCTTCCCAAAGAGGAACCAACACTGAATCAAATGCCTCAATACCATAGGGAGTTGAAGCCTCTGCCAGTGCAGCCATAGCTAATGCAGTGATAGTTCGAACCTTTTGTTGCTCATCTTTAAGCCCATTTTCAATGATTTCGATGAGATTCTTCAAATGCGGCAAAACGGCACACCCCATCAAAATAGCAATTTGTTGAACTATCTTGATACCAGTATGTCTGGCCTGCCAAGATTTTTTGCTTTGGCAAACAGCCTTTAAAAAAGGCAATAGAGAAGGGATACCCAAAGCACTAGCGACCACTGCAAAGGCACGTGCTGTGGTGTTTCGGACATATTCATCAACATGGTCAATATCTGGTCGCATTGTGGCTATCATGGTTGCTAAGCCAGCTGCTTTGGCGAGATTGGAAATGATTTCTCTCCCTTCCACTCTAGCATAGTAATCCTCATCTATGAGCAAAGGCTCAATCACCACGAGAATCTTGTGGACATAAGGTCTGACCAGATCATCTAATTTATACAGAATTCTGTCTATAACCTTCACCAAAAGATGCCTTTCTTGGTCCTCAAGGGTCGGGGACATCAAAAGTGGAAGGATTTGGTTAAATAAAGGCCCTGCCCCCAATTCTCTTGCATTTTGAGTGATTTGTCTCAAGGCAGACTTTCTCATTGGTGGCGTTCCATTCTTAATCTTCAACAAAAGCATCATAATTTTCCTTTCTTTTTGTTCATCCAATGATAATTCTTCTTCTTTTACAGGGTTTAACAACGCACCGAAATAGCCAAGATCCTCAGGCTTGATACTAGGAAGAGCATTTGGACCGATTTGTGGCGTACCAGGAATGTCATATGGTTTTCCGGTTGATTCAGGTATTGTATAAAGCAAAGGAGTTGAATTAATTCCAGATGGAGTTGAAATGACTTTTTTGGAATTTCTTGATAATTTGTAAGCTTCAGGAGGCTTCACAATCTTTGATAAGAAAAGTTTTAGAGTTCAAGAAAAATAAAAAAAACAAAAATTAAAAGCAAAAAACTTATTGAAACTAAATCAAGAGTAGTATCTGTTCTGTTTATTTAAAAATAAGCCACTGCGTGAAAAAATTTTTACCAAAACCAGCCTGAATAAAAAAAAATCAAAAAAAATTACTTCATAGCCATCAGTTGGCAGCAATTGATCCAGCTCCTCATCGCCCAATGGTCTGTTTCTTTCATCGATTTCCTTTTCCCATCTAAGCATTTGTAATCTCTCCGGTGTTAAGCTTGTTAACCCAGGAGTATTGAGTCCAGGAGTCATAGAAGGTGTCAACCCAATGAAATTTGTTGGTGTCTGCCCTCCTACAATAGGAGTTTTATCATCCCATCTGCTTTTCACCCCTCTCTTTGGGGTAGGGGTCTCTCCAAATCTCCCTGGAGTTGGATCAATGAATCTACCAGGGGTAGGGGTCTCTCCAATTAGCATTCTACCTGGGGTGGCATCATGTTCTCCCACTGGAGTCATATCCCATCGATGTCTTCTAGTAGGAGTGGCATCCTCAAAACCTGTTCGACTTGGAGTGTCCCATTTGGAAGTCATTGATGGACCTTTTTCTGACCCACCAACTTTATCCCAATCTGATTTTTCTGATTTGGAAATGGTGGTGGAGACACTTGAGGATTTGATATGGGATTTGTCATCAGAGGAAGCTGCCTTAAATTTCACCGGTTCATCATGTCGCCTTTCTTGCGCTTTTTTCATCTGTTCTTCCTTTTGCTTGGCAATTTTTCGAAGGACTTCTTGACGCTCGTTTTCAATCTTCTGTTCAGCCATGATATCTTGATAGCTTCGTGAATTGATGTCAGGGGTCTTGTCTACATCTTTGAAAGGATCGTGTCTTTCAGGAGAAATTTGTCGTAGTTTCTTTCTTTGAAGGTACTTATCCTCTCGATCAGCAATTTTCCTCGGGTTTTCGAAAATTTCTTCTTCAGGACCCGATTTCATATCTTTGTCGAGGATGTGTTGAGGCGCATTGTATTGGAACCGACTTGGCTTGGTTTGGACTTTGTTAGAAGATTTACCATTGGTATCTTCTTTTTTTGTTTCCTCTTCTTCGAGGATGACCTTCTGGAAATGGGACCTATCTTGTTCTGAATAAACGTCTTGGTCTGAGAGCTTGGTGAGGGAAGTAAGTTTTTGTGATCGATCTGAAGAGAAAAAAAAGGGTTAGGAGAAAAAATGGAAAAGAAACCTGTGGACATATGGATGGAAAGTTTTTAAATTTTACTTTGGAAATAATTTTTTTATAATAGATTATCTGAACTTTTTTTTTGGTTTTGATTTAGAGTCTTAATGTATAAACTAGAAAATTCTTGAGATTTCTAAGGTTTCCATTTGAACTTCTAAATAGTTTTAAACTAGTAATTGAAAACCTTAATGAGAAAATGTTTGAAAAAAAAATAATGATGATAAAATTTTAGACTTTAAAATGTCAAAAAATTGAATAAAATATAATCAAAAATGATTCTCAAACTTTGATATTTGATAAAATTATAATATTTTTTTTTTTTCAACTTTAATAATTAAACACAAAAAGGTGGTCTTCATATCCATTGCCAAGAGCTATGAAAGTCTCATAGTCGAAAAAGTCATCTACATTTTTTGGTACACATATTGATTCAAAATTAATTTTTTTATTCTCATTTTCTGAGTCTTTCTTGTTTTTTTCTCCTATTGTTACAATTTCGTTGATGACCTTCCTCAACAATTCATGACTCAAATACTTTTTTTCTCTTTTGATTTGAGTCACTGGAATTGAGATATTCTTTGATATCAGGCAGAAAAATCTGTTTTTTACTGAATGTTCAGTCCTATTCTTCATTCTCTTCGCAAGATTGGACCATTTTGAGCCATTTTTCAATACAAACTCAAGAATTTCTAAGTCTTCTCTCCAATCCCATTCCCCTCTATGATTTAAATAAGATATAATTTAAAGAAGAAGAAGGTTCATACCTTTTGTAATTGATTTTGAGATTGTTTTCCCATCGTTCTTTGATTTGCGAAGGGCTTCTGATTTGGGAAATAGATTCTTCTTTATTAAAAAGAGAGGATATGTTCTTCCATTTTTGATATTTCTGACCTCGGTAATTCCTAATAAAAAAACAATTGAAATTTAGTGAAAAAATTGATTTTCAAAGCCAGTACAAAATCAAACGCTTCAATATCAGATCCTCTTCTTTCGTCCATAGGTAATTCTTTCGACATTCCTTGAAAATCGCCTTGCTAAGAAAAAGAACAGCATCCTGCTCAAATAAAATCGACTTTTCACTAAAAAGTCTCCAATCTTCAAGTAGCTACAGAAAGGAATTTTAGCGTGATAATCTAATATAAATGACTCACAAAATTGCAAATTTGCTTTTTTTGATCCGCCTGATAAATGGCGAGGACACATAGAAATATATAAAAAACTTTTATTCTTATCATTTTCGGAATAAAATTTTGGAAAATGCTATTTTCCGAGAAAAAAACCAGTTTCATAGAAAGGAAAAAAAAAAAAATCTAACCTGTTTTGTAGATAAGAGATGCTTTTTAGGAGTTCTTCTTTAAGAAGGAATGGGAATATTTTCTTTTTATATTTTGCTTTGAGAAGCTGGAAATTTTTGCGATATTGTTCAAGGGAAAGGGAATTAAATTCCATGTATTGGAAAGAGTGATGGAAATGAGAGAAGAGACTCACGTCTTCAGGTGAGAATTTAATAAAATCGAAATGGAGGGTTTTTGTCATGAAGGAAATTAATTTTATAATATAGAAAATTGTATTGCAAAGCTATTAATCGAAATTCGTGGGTTCAGAAACAAGGAAACTTTCTGACAAATTTTATAAAGATATCTTGATTTTCGAACAATCGATCTCTGAAAAAACCAAAAACAAAATAATTAATTAATGAGGTCATTTTATTTTTTTCTAATTTCGCTAAAAAAAAATAGTTTGTGTTCGAATGTCTTTGAAAATTAGTTAAAAAAAAAAAAAAAAAACTCTTCTTTTTCAAGAGTGATCGCATTCGTTTCATAATCCAATTAAATTTTTAGGTTTTTTGATAATATAACACAATTACAGGAAGTCATTTTTTTATAAACCATGATATAATTAATCTTTGATAATTTTTATTTCTTGAAAAACGACTTTCATTTCGAATCAAAAAATAATTTTCTAAAAAATAAAATTCCAATTTTTTAAATTCATTGTTTTAGCAATTTTTTCATAAAAATCTGAAATTTTGGATTATTCTTTTAATTTTTAGAAGATGGGCTTTTTGAATGAAAGGAGAGGATGTTTAACAATTAAACAAATTGATGGATTATCTCTATATTATAGTGTTTTATGAGGAAAGCCCGCCAACCGGCCAACTTTTAACAATAATTAAAATTTTTCATAATAAAAAAAAAAAAATAGAATCTTTTTTTAAAATAAAATTCAATGATTTTTTTTCTTTCTAATATTTTATTAGCAAGGAGTCTCTAAAACAACAAAGATTTATGAAGAGTGATCTATTATTTTAATATTTCGCTATAAATGAGTGTTTTATTAATAGTTAAACAGAAAACCATTGTTTTCTTCGTAAAGATTGCCTCTAGCAATGAATTCTTCAAAAGTAATAGACTTCAAATTGTCTGTCTTCGGTTGGTAGCTTGTTATTTCAATTTTATCCTTTTCCTTCGAAGTCAAGTCACTTTCCTTAGCCTTATCCTTCTCAACCAGAGCATCTACCATTTCCTTTAACAAGTTCCCACTCAAATAATCAATTTCCTTTTTGATTTTCTTGACTGAAATCAACAGTTTGCTAGAAATCAAGCTAAAAAACCTATTTTTCACGCAATGTTCAGTCCTATGTATTAGTTTCCTGGAGAGTTTTGACCATTGAGAGCCGTTTTTCATCACAAATTCCAAAATTTCCAAATCTTCTTTTGAGCTCCATTCACCTCTTAATTTTTTTTTAGATATTTTTCATATCAAGAGTTACTTCTTAAATTTTTGTTTCAAAGTGTTTTCCCATCGTTCCTTGCATTGTGAAGGCGTCCTTCTTTGTGAGATGCCTTCTTCATTGTTTAAGATGGACGCGATATATTTCCATCTTTTGCAAATTAAGTCGCGACATTTCCTTTTAATTAAATTATAAAGGAAATTTATTTTTCCTACCTTGTTATTTTTTTCAAAATAAGGTCCTCCTTCTTAGTCCAGACATAATTCTTCCTATTTTCTTTAAAGACTTCTTTATGTAGGAAATGAACAGCCTCTTTTTCAAAGAAGAGAGTATTTTGACTAAAATGATCCCAAATTTCTTTTTCCTTACAATTATTTAAGAAAACACATCTCCTAAGGAAAAATTGTTTAAAGAAAATACAAATTTCGAATGTTGATTGTGGTTATTCACCTCATATATTGCCAAAAGACACAGGAAGATGTAAATCACCTTGATTTTCATAGTCTTCGAGTTGAATTGTTGGTCGATGCTAAGGTTTCACTTAAAATTTAATAAAATTGAGGGAATCAATACCTGCTTTTAAGATATTCAATGGATTTGTTCAATTCTTCAAGCTTTAATGAGACTGGAAGCGTTCTTTTATACTTGGCCTTGATTAGATCATAATTTTTAAAGAATTGGTCGAGATGAAGCTGAGAGATTTTAAGGTTTTGAAGAAAAAAAGGGAAATGAGTAAAAAAAGAAAATTCATTTTCTGCTTGGCATTTGATAAAATCAAAAGAGGGTGATTTTGACATTTAATAAAATATTTTGATATTTTTCAAGGCCTCGTCTTAAAAATATTGCGGTTTTGAAAAAATCAATATTGACCTTTAAATTAAATGTAACGTATCCGTGAAAAAATTTGAATTAAAAAATTTTTAATTAAAAAGAAATAAAAACAAAGGAATTTGACATAAATTAGATGGCATAAGAGAAATTTAAAAAAAAATTAGTAAATTAGTAGATTCTTTTAATTCCAAAAAATTTTTCAGAATATTTATTCAAATCAAAAAAAAAAATTTTTCATAATTTTTATTAACCCCCCAAATTTTTTTTTTCTTCTAAACTTTCTATAAATTTCAAATTTTCTATAGATAATTACATAATAATTTAAGGTTTTTTTAATAAATTATTCTCATTAAATATTTTTTCGCTCAATAAATTGTTCACAAAGGGTAATGTATTCTCATGATCAGTCAAACCAATCCACTCTAAACACTTCAGATTCCCTTCTTTGTCAATCTTGGTTTTTTAAACATATTCCATCTCAATACTAAAACTTCGAAAAATTAAGCCACAAAAACATTCCTAAACCCAATTATGATCTTCATGAAGCGCAATGTGAAAGAATTGTCATGAAAGAGAAAAAACTTCAGGAGGAAGAATTCAAAAGAATGGAAGCTGAGCGAAAAATCCAAGAAGAGCAACAAAAAATTGAAGAAGATCTCCGTATTATGAAAGAATTGGAGGAACTGCAATTCAGTGAATATGACAAACCCCCACCTTTAGAACAGCAGCCATCAGAATTACAAGAGATTGTATGTCCAGAATGCAATCAAACCATAGTAGAATTGAGCGAATTGGATAATCATCAATGTATGTGTAAACATTGTTTGAACCCATATCCTTCATATTTACTCACACAACATTATATTTTATGTCCGAACAATAATAGACAGAAAATGAGAGGTTTAAATAAATTAACGAAAGATCAAATTGAGAGATTGCCAATTATTCATTATAAAAAAGGGCTAGATAGCTCGGGAATGGAGATAAAATGCATGGTGTGTCAGGAGGAGTTCATTGAGGGGGAAAGGCTCAGATTTTTGACTTGCATGCATGAGTTTCATAAAAGTTGCATTGATAAATGGCTGGAGTTGAAGGGACTTTGTCCAATTTGCAAAGCGCCTTTGGATTTATAATTTTACAAAACATATTGGGAAGAAAAATGAACAATTTTACGAGAATAACTTTATAGAATTTATTCTCTTTTAATCAAATAAACATGAATAGCATAATTTTTCTAGGAAAATACAGCCAATTTTTTTAACAATTCTAGAATTAAAAAAGAGAAAATGAATTTAGAAATCGAGAAACAAGAAAAAGTTGAAGAGAATAAAACCAATGGTTGGAACCCCAATCAACATGACTTTTCATTCGAATTATTCAATAATTCTTTTAACAATCATAATGAACTTCATGATAATACCTCTAATTATCATATTGTTTGCATCAGAGAAGATGATGATGAACAGGATGATGAACTTAATGATGAACTTAATGATGAACTTATCAATGAACTAAAAGATGAACATCATGATGAATATAACAATGAACATAATGATGAACATAATGATGAACATGATGATGAACATAATGATGAAAATAATGATGAACATAATAATGAACATAATGATGTACATAATGATGAAAATGAAGATGATGAAAATGATGAAGATGATGAAGAACAAGAAGCTGAAGATGAAGATGAAGATGATGATTTATTCCAAGATACTCAAGCTATGATGTTTATTGACATATTCAATACGCAACCTCAACAATGCGAAGACGAAAAAGAAAAAATCATCAGGAATTTGCCTTTTTTTGAATATCAGAAATTCGCAAACGCCAAAGAATATAATGAAAATTGTGTCATTTGCAGGGAAGAATTCATAGAAAAAGAATTTCTCATGTACCTCCCTTGTTTTCATTTATATCACAAAGACTGCATTCTAATTTGGTTGGGAAAAAATGACATTTGCCCTTTTTGCAAAAATTCCATAATTAACTAAAATCTGGGGTTGTTTTATAATAATTAATAAAAAAATGTTAATTAAAAGTTAATAAATTTTCCAAGTTAATTTCCATTTGGATATAACAATTTTTCATGTCTATCTGATAAACAACATCATAAATTATTATTTTGCGGGTTATAATTCTGATGCAGTTCTTGAGGAGGTAAGGGGTTGGCCGGTGCATTTCCTCCTTGGTTTTCTTGTCCCCCTCCAATATTTTGTCCACCTGCCTGTCCGAAATCCCCTGCAATATTTTGTCCATCTCCCTGTCCAAAATCTTGATTCAACCCTTGTGGATTATTCACTGCGGTTTCCAATGTCTGATTCATCAAAATGTAGTTCCTATCAACCAAACTCATCTCCGCTGGCGTGAAAGTGCTTCTTCCATGCATCGGATAAAAAAATGTCCACAGTTGAGGCAAATCATAAAACCAACTCAAATTGAACATCGGGAAGAAAAGAGCTCTTGGCTTATGGATTGAAGGAGTGTAATGAAATGATGGATTCCATGAAAGCGCTGGTATCTCAAGAAATGCTAAAAAGCCTGTTAGAATTGATAAGCAGATAAAAACAAGCGCTAGGAAAGCAGGGCCGAAAATGGCATAAACGTTGAAATTTACATACCAAAGATAGACAAAAAGCAAGAAAAAAATAATGGGGGGGTAGTAGCGAAGGGAACTTCGCGTTCTAATGAAAAGCATCGAGGAAAATTCAATGAAAATAATGAAGCCATAGAAATTTTGATCGATCCCGCGTTTGTAGGAAAAGTTGAAGAGAAGAGTGTTCCAAAGCAACATGCATGAAATATATAAGGTATAAAATACGATCACCATCCCGAGGAAGGCCATTAAAACATAGAAATATTGCTTCTTATTATTGAATTGTAATGCATAAAGATAGATTCCGATCCATGGAAAAGCTTTAAAGAAGGTCACTGTTGCGTTTGCATTTTGGTTACCCAAACGAATACAACATTCAACTTTATAATTAGAAAAAAATTCAGAAAATTAATGAAATTTATTTAAAAATTTAGTAAAAGTTACAAAGTGCTAATAAAAGAATGGGCGCTGAAACCACTGTTATCATTATATAGATGGAAGTTGTGTTGGAAACAAGAAAAATGCCAAAAATTATCTTGATAATTCCGAGAAGACGCAGGAAAAATGCCTTGACGGGCTCTTTGGACCATTGAATGTTTTCGTAGTCGGATCTGAAAAAACTCCAGGTCTCATAACTATCCACATTTTGTATGAATTTGTCCATTTTGCTAAAATTAGAAATGAATTTAAAAAAGCTAAGTAAAACACAAACTCAAAAGTATAAATGATTTGGTTTATCATCAGGGTTTCATAAGTGAAAACTTCCCTGATCATGATTCTTTCGAAATCATTGGAGTAAAAATCAGATGGAGGCACATAAATAGCATAAAGTGAGAAATTGTATTTTTGTCTATCAAAAAACATTACGTTTTTTCTAAATAAGAAAAAAAACTACCTTATCTCTTGATCTAAACTTAATACATGGGCATTGCCACTCACCATCAAATTAAGGTAAAGTGAGTTGATTATGACTTGACTTGTATTTGAGACATCTGTTTTTATTTAAAAAACACAATAATTTTCATTAAATAGTCAATGAACTTACTAACTTCAAATTCAGCGACGATAATATTGTATAGAGTTTCGATTGAAGGGTCTGTGTTATTATCTAAATTTTGAATTAGGGTAATTTTTATTAGAGGGGGGAGTTAATAGAACTTAGTGTTTTTATCTTATCATAATAAGGCTTCAAAACATTGTTTTGGTCTTTGTATTTGATGCTTGCAAAAAGAAACAACCCAATTGAAAACAAAGCTAATTATAACAATATATGCTAGATTTATTAAATAGTAGAGATATACCTATTAAGAAAAATATTGTAAAGCACCCTTTCATAAAGCTATTGCAACAGGAAACTCCTAAGGTTCTTTCATGAATTTTAAACAAGCATTTTTCTAGCTCCATTTTATAAGTTTATTTAGATGTTTAAATTTTTTAATTTAATCAAAGTGTTTAGAGCTTTTTGAAAAAAAAAATCCAAAAAAGACCTTAATTCCAAATTTCTTTTTAATAATATTTGATGAGTTTTTCCCATATACATTCGAAAACGACTACTTTTCATTTATCAAAAACCCCCATCAAAAAAAAAAAATATTTAGATAACCCCATGTTTTTCTGAATGAACGTCCTCAATCGTGTTTTTTGCCTTTTCTTTTTATCATGGCTTTGCTTTTTTACCCCCGGTTCTTGCAAAGCCTTTTTGAAAAACTGCTCATTTCAATCCTTCAATGCTTCTTTTCTTGAAGAATCTCCTATTAATAAGAGAAATGATAGAAATTCCTCTAATAATAATGAAATTTATTATTCTTTGAATGAGTTAGGAACAGTATCTGATCATATGAGTCTTTCCAATAGGAATTTGTTGCCTGAGGTCGTGACTTTGGCTGAAATTTCCAGCGAAATAGATGAAGCGAAGGTTGTGACTCATCATTTCGTGGCCAATGTCTATTTGCAAGTCAGGTCCTATTTGAATACCCCTTCAGGAGTGTGTATTTTTGTGGTTTTGATGCTTTTAGGCTTGTTGATTGTAGCGAAAAGTTTGTAAATTTGAGGAAAACAAGTATTTTAATGAAATTATTTAGTTTTTTTGGCATCAAATTTCTTGAAAAGACGACAGGAAACACAAAATGTTTTAACTTCCACTGGGAATGATACGAGAACGTTGAAAAAAAGCAATATTTCTGAAGAAATCAGTAAAAATAACTATTTGTAATGAAAATTTTGAGATATGAGGAGCTAATTTATTCGTAAATAAAGATCCGCGCTTCAGGAGGAGAAGTCAGGAACTTACAAAACAGCGAACTCGAATGTGCGGAAATCATTCAATACTTTTTCGGATTTTAAATTAGCGGAGAATTATTCAATGGCCAAGAAAAAAAATGGAAAGAAGCCATCAAGTGAAAAAAATTACAAATCGGTTCATTTTTAATATTTTTCAATAAATAACTATGTCTTTCTATTTAGAATGATGATCAAACTGATAATTTCCAGGATTTCTCACAAGCTTTTGAAGTAAAATTGATAAATTTTCCATTAAATCTATAAAAATCTTTTAGGAAGATGTTGATATGCTTATGCATAATATTGATTTAGAGGATCAAATTGTTGATCCCAAAGGATTGACTCATGGGAATCACAAGGATTATGATAAAAAAATCAAAGAAATAAATATTCTTGGCCAACAAATTATCCTCAATGGGAAAACAAAAAAAAGAAGTGTGAGAGCATATTCTGAAACTAATGATAATGATCAATATTATGATGTCCAGGATAATTATTTTTCAGATTGCAATCTAAGCGAAATTCATAATCTCAATAAATAATTTTATTCATATTAAATTAAAGAATGATAAAAATATCTAAAATTTCTTGGATTTTATGAGATGCATTGAATTTTTTTTTTTTTCCAATTTGATTTTCAAAAAAATGCATCAAAAAATTTTGAAATAATATATTAAAAAAATATATTAAAAAAAAAAACCAAAAATTTTATTTCAGCGTTAAGCAAAAAAGCAAAATAAAAAAAAAAAAATATT
>Ga0302186_10001945_pt1 | contig 16383 bp, 13 predicted proteins | sample II_Bog_E1_2_FD_198782 | JGI IMG/M metagenome (GOLD analysis project Ga0302186, IMG submission 198782) | Peat permafrost microbial communities from Stordalen Mire near Abisko, Sweden - II_Bog_E1_1 | ecosystem: Environmental > Terrestrial > Soil > Wetlands > Peat | place: Sweden: Abisko... | reverse complement strand
TGATTTTTTTATAATGATAAATTTTGCTTTATTAATGCTTTATATATGTATGTGCTAATTTAAAAATCCATAAATTAACAAATTTAAATAAAATTAATGAATTTCTGAAAAAAAATTCTTTTATTAAGGTTTGATTATAAAAACTGGAGAGACGAAACAGATAACAATTTGCTATGCAAAATAATAACAATAAGATCATATCAGAGGACCTAATTTTAGAAAGTTTAAATGAAGACCTAAAAGAAAAACTAACCAAAATTTTCTATCTTGATGAGTTTTGTGAGCAACTCAAGAAAAATCAAAGCAATATCAAAACATTAGTCGATGAGACTTTTGATTACTTGAAAGAAGCTGACATATGTTTAACAAAAAAAGGGGCAATATCACTTTACAAAGAAATATTAGAAAAAATTGAAGAAACCTTGAAAAAAATCCCTTCAGATGAAGATGACTCCGAAAATGAAGGAGAAGAAGATTATTCCGAATTAAATGACCTAGAAAACGATGGAAAGGATGTTGAAGGTCAATGTGAGATGTGTTTTTCAGCAAAATTCTTAACCTTGCATCATGCTATTCCAAAATTGATGATAAAAAGGTTTTTTCTAAATTTTTTGAAGAAAAAAAAACTATTATTGGAAATAGGTTGAAGAGAAAGAAGAAAAAAGCGCCTGTCATTTATTTGAAATTATGCAGACAATGCCACTCGTAATTTTTTGTTAAAATTCATATTAAAGACAAATTTATATTTCAGGAAATTGCATAAAACCTTCCCTCATGCGATTTTGGCCAAAAAATATTACCTCATTGAGGCGATTTTTGATTGTGAAGAATTGAAAGATTACATTGCAGATAAAAGAAGATATGTCGAGCAAACCGAAAAATGAAGCAATCTCCCATATTTGAAATAATTTTATAAATTATCCCCAAAAAAATGTTATTTTTTACAAAAAATTCTTTTTAAAAAAAAAACAGCTATTTTTTAATCTATGTCGCTCAAAAAATTTAAAATCATAATGAGAAAATAACATTTAATTGACAAAAAAATATAACAAAAAAACAAAAGTTTAAAAATAATGTTTTCAGTAGTTTAATAAATTAATCGTCATGAAGGTATTTTTCGCTTAAAATGCTTCTGGACCTTTCTTTTTTCGACGAGTTCAAGGCTTCGCTTATAGGCTTGATTGAAATGGCCCTCTTATTTTGTTCATTTTCAATATTTAAGCTGCTTCTTCTACTTTGTCCCCCATTCAAATAGGGATATTTTCCTTCATAATTTTCTTCCTTCCCAATTAAATGTCCATTTCTTTCATTATTATTTCTTGGTTTTGGTAAAATTGGGTCTTTATGTTTATTTTTAAGATCCATAATGTTAATGTTAATTTTTTCCAATGATTTGTCTTTGAGTATTTTTTCAGCTTTTGTCAAATTACTATTGCTGCTAGTTTGACATCTTTTGCTGAGATCAATGATGACTTCATTGAGGTTCTTATTAAATTTCCGAGGGGATGATTGAATGTAAATTTGGTTTCCATTGTCGTTTTTTTCGTTGTCAGCGTAAATTTCCGAATTTTGATTTGTTAATTTGGTTTTGTTTATTTCCTGGTTTTTCTGCAAATATGATAAATAGGAGGAATTGGAAGAGGAGTCGTTTTTGTTATGGCCGTTGTTTAAATTGAATTTATTAAACGGGGTCTGGTTTTTGCTTCCGAAATCATTCAAATCACTTTTCTCTTGGAGTAAATTGAACAGGTTCTTTTTTCCTGAGTTCTTTTCATATTTTTCAACTTTAAATTCATCATTTTTCGCAGAAAACAAAGGATTTTCTTTATATTTATGAGGATTAGTAGATGGAAGTCTATATTTCTCCTCAGCGAAAATATTATGATTATTATGGGAATTGAATGAATCGAGAGCTCTTGGGTTTTTTTCTTGATAGTTCAAAGGATTTTTTTCCTGCTGATTTCGGGAGCTGGGAAAATCTATTGGGGAAATATGTCCTTTTCTATTTCTTTTTGATGAAAGGTTATCAGGTGTCGTTTTAACAGCTCCTATTTCCTTGCAATAATTGTTCTTTTGTAAAATTTCCAAAATTTTAATCGAAGATTCATTTTCTTTTCTCTTGTTGTTGGAATTTTGTTGGTAATTGTTTTTGGCTGAGAAAATGTCCTTGCTTTCAAAATTGGTCTTGCGAACTGATGTGGGATCGTTAAATTCGGAAAAGTTTTTGAAAATGTTGGCAAATTTTTCATTAGCGTCGTCATTTTTTGTTCCAACCAATTTTTTCTCCTTTAGAAATCGATTCCTTAAAAAACTCTCTTCATCATTGCTGTCATTTGAATCGTCTTCTTTGTAGATGATTTTTTGGAAAAACTCGCCGGTGTTTATTTTCTCTGGTTTTTTCGTAACTTTTTCAAAAAAAAAAAAAAAATAAATTAATTTAGCGGAAAAATTTCTAAATTACCTTGTTGGTTTAATTCTGAGAGCAATGATTTTATCATATGTGATTTCTCTTCATTTTCCTTTTTACATTCTTTCAACTTGTATTTTTAAGGTTATATTTAAGATTATGATTTTTAATTTTTAATCACTTCTTTCATCAAAGAAAAATTATTTTGCTCTAAGTCCATTAAGTCTCCATTAAATTTTCCCTGCTTCTTTTTGTATTCTTCATCAGAATGATTCTTTTCCTTCATTATCCTTTTATTTTGATCTTTCAGGAATATGTTTTCTTGTTCCAAGGCAAGAAATCCTTGTCTCAGCTTAAAAATCTCTTCATTCTAGTTTTCAAATTTCAAAATCATAAATTTTTTTGAAATAACTACCTTTTTCTCAATTTCTTCTTCTAAATTTTTAATATAAATTATATAATCCTCATTCATTTTCTTGGAAGTCAGATCTTTTGAATTTTTCCTATTTAAATGTCCAGAATTATTTTCTTTTGAATTGAATTTGCTATTAAATTTGAAAACACCATCCTTCATTTAAAATTCGTTTTTTAATAAAATTTTTGAAGTTCTATTATTTACTTCTTTGTTCCCAGCACTTAAAATTTTCTTATTCTGTTTTGTTTTTTCAATGATGTTTTCTTTATTCTGTTCATTGATCTCATTCCTAATCGAATGGATTTTCGCATTGATATAATCATATTGTGACGATTGTTTTTTGAGTTCCGTGTTTGCGTTGATTTCAGCGAAAATCCGATTTTGATAATTGTTTTGATTTTCTGGCGTTTTTTGTGCTTTCTCCATATAACTTGGTTTGTTGAATTCTCTTTCTCCTTTATCTAAAGGAGTAATTGATCGGGTGGAGCCTGGCATATTGTTAAACTTCGACCTTTCAATTTTCGGAGTGACACTTCTTATTTTTTCAAAAGAATTCAAATTCTTCAATGATTTTTCCGATTTATCCTCCACATCGTTTTTTTCGTAACGAAGATTTTCCTCTTTTTTCGAATTTTCATAAATGGATTGATTGTTTGAAGTTAGGCTTTTTTTTAATGGCGGATCATCTAAATTTTTCTTCTTGAAAATAGAAACGCTCTTTTCTAAAATGGAATCCACATCTTCCAAAATTGTTTTAAAAGTGAAGGCTGAGATAAAAAAATGAAGAAAATTTAAATATAATGAATAAAAGAGAGATGTTTTTACGATTTGCCAATGATTTTTCCTTTTCTTTGAGATTGTCAAAAATATTTGACATGTTGAAATTCGACATATTTTTTGAATTAGTAAAGTCATCAATATCGGAAAAACTATCAATTGTTTTATTTGTTACCTCGTAGGATCTAATGGTGAAAATGCTTTCTAAAAAAATGAACGAGTAGAGAAATTGTTGGAATTTATCAAATACCTTTAATATTTGGTTTTTCTTGAACTCGATGGCATTCTTTCATTTCTTTTTTCATAATGTTTTCTAAGTTTTGAAAATTTTAAATGCTTCTTATTTAAATTAAAGTCGTTTGTTTTTTTTTAAAAAAAAATAAAAAACATATAATAAATATCAAAGCTTGATTTTTTAATTTAAAAAAAAAAAAAAATTTATTATATAAGAAAATCTATCTTGTTAAGATGCTCAAAAAGTAATGGTTTTTGTTTTCAAATCTGAAAAAACTATAAATTCTTTAGGATTGAAGAACTTGGAAATTTGACACAAGTTTAAGCCCCATTTTCCCATAAATAAGTGATTTAATGTATTAATAGCTAAATAAATCTGGATTAAGAACAGCGAGAGCTCAATTGCTTGCTTCATATCCTTTAATTGAAGGTGGTTTTTAAGCTGCTTTTTATTAATTTTTTTTCTTGATTTTAGATTATATTGATGATATTCTGCCAAAAAAAGCTGTCCTTCTAACAACAAAAGTCAAATCGTTGCAACTTTTTTAATTCATGAGATATAATCATATTTTCTTTGTTAGAGAACACAAATTAGAGCTCTTTATCGTCGATAATGAAGTTTTATTTTTTGAAAAGGAAAAAAGATTAATCCCCACACTTCGACTTTTGCATAAATGTAAATGCGTTTTTTGTCAATATAAAAAAAAATTAAAAAAAGATCCATATATTCTTCCAAAAATGCAAATCGACAAAGGAGGCCTTAAATTTATTTTTGGTGGAGCCAATGTCATGGCACCTGGCTTGACATCTGCTGGTATATTGACCAAAAAAAAAAAATAATTTTAGATTTTTAGGAGGAAAAATGGATGAAGTTGAAGAAAATCAAATTGTGGTATTTTATATTTTTTTTATTTTTCAAATAAATAATTTTAGGGTATATATGCTGAAGGAAAGGAACATGCATTAGCTATAGGCAACACTCTAATGTCGACGAAAAAAATGTTTTTTTTGCATATCATTATTTGGTTTTATAATTTTATTTTCGTAGACGAGAAACCAACAAAGGACATGCAATTGAAACTTTACATCATTTAAATGACGGGTTATGGACTTTGAAGGAATTTAAAAAATGAAATTTAGAAGAAAAAAATTTTTGGATCATTATAAGTTAAAAACAAATCGTTCGAATTAAAATTAAAAAGCATTAAACTGTTTTTTCTTTGAGACGTTAACCTTTTTTTTCTGCTTCAGCACATACTTTTTAATTAAAAAGCTGATAATATTATTGAAATAATTAGATATACTCATGCAACTCAATGAAGAAAACCATTTCTTAGCAGCATAGATCTCAAAAGTGCTTCTTCCAACCTGAATGAAATTTTTTTCCTCATCAAGAGGAAGAAGCTCTTTTATTAAATTGAGCGTTCCGAATTTCGAATTATTATCCTCGATCATTAATCTATTATTTTTGTCCATTTTGATTTTTGTATGGAGTCTTGAAACTGAAATGTCTGTCAATTTTATTTCACATTCATTGCCTCTCCCCTAAAAATTGATACTGTAATTTAAAAAATCTCAATTAAAAATAAAATCCTCACAATTCCAATTTCCGCTGTTTCATTAAAATCAATGAAATGCAATCCAACAGGTTTTCTATCTTTAGATAAAGATTCGAGAATTAAAGTGGGCTTAGTATTTTCCTTTTGGGGATTATAACATTCTTTGATATCAACGAGATCATAACTATTGTTATTATGATGATAAGTCAATGGTAATGTCGATTTGCAAAGTTCACAGGATAGATTTTGCCAGAGAACAGAAATGACACCTTTGTTTTTTTTTAAATGTAGCTTATTTACCAACCAGCTTTGAAGACAAAACAAATGCACATATTTCATAGAACCGTCACATTTGCATGGATTTAGCAAAGGGTTTTCAGTGACCACAGTGTCGCTTAAGCAAAATCGACAGATTCTTTTGGAGTCTTTGTTATCGTTTTCACCAGCAAGAGAAAGACTTGAATTAGTTTCAATGGAATTTTTTTTGATCTCACAAAAGTCCTTGAAAAACATTAAAAAAAATAAAAAAATATTATTTTACATAATTTTCTTTGAGAGATGCCAGAAAATTTGAATAATAGGCAACACTTTGTTTTTCTTCTGGGTTTTTTATCTAAAATGGAATTTAGATAAAATTCAAAAAATATTTAAGGAACAAAATTACTCACCTTTTTTACTAAAAAAACTACTCTTCCTAATTTGAATACATCATTTTCCTTTAAATATAAAGTTGAAGATTTTCCTTCATTCACTCTAGAACTCAAAGTTTGCCAAATGTCCTGATCATTTTTCGCAATAGAAAAAGATCCTTTATCAAATGCAATGCAATTTTTAAAAAAGATTAAAATCTAAAAACCTCCATGTTCATTGATATAAAACAAAATTTCACTTTCAAGAAGATTTTCGCTTTGGGTTTCTTGGACGAATTTTACATGAGTCCCTTTTCTTATCATGATGCCACTTCTCTCTGACGTGAACTCTGTTGCTTGCAAATCCCCAGCCTCATAATCAAACAGCTCATATGAATCCTTATTCCATGTTTTCCCTTTTATTTTCAATTTGTAGCTCATTCGATTAATAAAAAAAATATATCAAATTTGGAATTATTATAATTTCATAAAGAAATAAACTTATAAATGAATCGAATTTTTTATCCTTGATGTCTTTTTCTAATTAGAAAGTTTTGCATTTTTTAAATAATTATTCAATTAATAATTCACAATTTAATACGAGTTATTTCTCAATAAAAGGTTCTTTCTCATATAATTGTTAAAAAAAAATTGACAAATGTATTTTATTTCATTTGTTTTAATTTAATTTTTTTTTTTTTCTTTAAATTCTTATTTATCAAAGAAATTAAACTGCGCTCATATCCTCAATCAAACCTTGATATCTTTTCGATGGTTGCATCTCAATGGAGGCATTAAGCGTCGTAATTATCCCCGGATTATCCAACTCCTTCACCTCATAATTCAAGCTCTCCTCCAACTTCTTATAATTTTTGTAATAATAACATCCGCAAAAAATCAACATCACAACCAGACAAATTGCCATTGCAGTTAACCCGAAATAAATCACTCTTTCAATTTTAACAGGAGGTTTCATCACTTCAATATCTTCATAATACATATTATAGGCTTCCATATTCCCAGGAAAACCATGGATTTCAGCTTTAACAGATACATAATAAATATCATTCGAATATTCGAACTCATGTTCAATTTGGTCAAGATTATTGGAATGACCAAGAGATTCGGTCAAGATAAGATGCGTTTGATAATTACTTGAATTAAATTTCATATTTTCATAATGAACGATGGAACATTTTCCATAAGCGTTCAATAAATTCTCATTAATTGAAAGCATCAACACATAAGAAATATTCAGATATTTCTTTAAATACTCCGGACAAAGACCAATGCATCTGATCGGCTCAAAATTCACTCTGATACTATTTTTGCCTGGCATATATTGCCAATTTAACCTACCATTGCCTCCAGGAACCACTTTATTTTCAGGTATTTCTTCAGGAGAATCATAAAAATGTGTGATCAATTTGTAATAACCTTTGGTTCGATTTTCTACGCTCATCCCAGGATAATGACGATTATAACTGGATGTGCTATATAATGCGAAATAAACCATTCCTTTATTGACCTTGATCACATTGACTCTTGAAATTCCTTCGCTTCCTTGGAATTCTTCATCAAACAATGCGTTTTTGAATTTTGCATAATCCTCAGAAACAAAAAGTTTGACTTCACCCACGCATTGTAACAAATCAAACATCAGGAAACCTTTATTTGGAGCAAAAGTTTCATAAAAAATTGCTTTATCAGCGGGTATTATTTGATTCACCACGGAATTATAAGGAATCATATTGATAAATTGAGTGTTGATGATAAGAGAATAAGAGACATCATTGGCATTGGAATTTGTTAAATGAATTTCATAATGGCCTGTTGAATTCAAAAGCATAAACATTAGAGATGTCTCTGAAAGAACCATGTCATCTTTGGATAGGATCAATGGAGCCAATTGATTTGATGAATCGTATGGGTTTTTCTGTGCTCGAAAAAACAATTCAATTTTGAAAAATTCAGGGGAAGATGGTTTTTGTTTTAAATTCATGGATAAAGTCGGTCTTGATTGTTGATGATAAATTTCAAACACATAACGGTTGGTTTTCCCGGATTTTAAAGTATCGAATTCGATCAATCCCTCATGCAAAAAAATTATGCTTTCTGCAGTTTTATAAGTGATGGAATATCTGGAATATTCTGGAGAATATACTAGAAGATAGAGATGAATATTAACCTCAGAGGAATTATCTTCATTTTTTGTGTCCCGTTTGAAATTGATTTCGATTTGAGATTTGTTCTTGCTTTCTACGAATAACTCATATTGTTTTCGATTCAAATGCGGCAATTTAGAAAGATATAATTCAGGGAGACCAGAATAAACATTTAATAAAGCTTTGATTTCAGTGTTGAAAGGGATTTTTATCATATAAAGGTTATAGTTATCTTCCTGAACCTCATCGCTGACTTTTTTGCCTTCTTGTAACTGAAGGAATTCATCTTGTAAAACGAGATTTATCGTCCCTTTGACTTCAGAAGTCGCTACAAATGTTAGAATATATACACAATTCATACAATAATTTGAATCTGTGTCGTTCATAGTTATGGAATTTGACCAAAAATCGGTTATATCAGCTATTTCTTCATGATTGATCGCCTTATTAACACAATCATCATATGAGATATTTTTATCTGGAGGGCATGAAATCAATGATAAACTACCATCTCCTGTTTCTCTATTGAATTTCACATGGAAAGGCTTATTGGAATAATGGAAATATTCAAACCTCTCTTTTTGATTCTTCTCTAAAAATATTGCGAAAGGTCTGCCATGAATCAAATGTTTCAATTGGAAACTTGCAGTTTTGAAATTCAAGGTCGTTTCACAAGATGGACTTAAGCAAAATATCACAATATGAAGATGTGGACCCATGGATAGATCTCTTTTTAATGCGAGAATTTCAGTTTTTGTCAAAAGCAAATTGCCTGTTTGAGAAATGAAATCATATTGATCATTATTAGGCAATTTTTCATATTCTGCACTATTTACAGTGAGATAAAGTCTTGGTTCTCCGAAAAAGTTGTTGAGATCGAAACATAAAGTTTCTAAACTTGAATTCAAAAAATGGCTCAAATCATAAGACAAATGTTTAGGTTGTTGGTTTTCAATTGTGAAGATCAGCGGCTTGTTTTCAAACAATTCTGCCATTTTTGAACTTAACATGATATGGACTTTATGTGATGGTGAATAAGCAATGTTGAATTCTGTATTATTTACATTCAAAGCAATCAAAACTTCGCAATTGGGCCAACAAAAATTGAAAATTGACCCTTTAAAAGGAATATAATAATTATTTTTTCCTGAATATTTGATTGGAGAATTCATGGCATCTTCAAAAGGCCATTCCTCAGATTCTGTTTTATTGATATTATGATAAACCAGGAAATAGAGGTCGAAAGGAATTCCATAGGAATATGAATAAACATCTAATTGATCATCTTTTGAAAACGGAGTATAATGCATAAACAATTTGGTTTCAGTTTCTAATAAAAATGATTGTTCTTTCCCATCAATCAAACCTATTGAATGTTCTTTATATCTTAGGACAAGACTATAATGAAGAGTTTCATCAAATGTGTTTTCCAAAGTCACGAAAAAAGGACATTCGTCAATCGTTTTCTTCGCACCGCAAAATTTCTCAAGGACACTTTTATTTAAAATTATATCTTTTTCAAGAGTATATTCATTTTGATATTGATCTTCTTTCATCAAAATAGAAAGGTTCATCTTCAAATAAGCGTTTGCTTCTGGGGGACTCACAACATTCTTGGAAATTATAATCGCATATTGGTCCACTCCAGGGAAAAATATGAATTTCTTGGTTTTGCCTCTTTCCACAAAATCGTAAAAAAAATGGTTTGGCTCCAAATGTTTTAATGTGGCTTCTGTGGAATACATCAAAATATAATTCAACTTATGATCTGGGATTGCCTCGAAATTCAAATTGGATTCAATTGCAATCATATAAATTTCATCATTGCTTGTGGGATAATGAGTAAATGATATATAACCATTATGCGAACTCAAGAAATAATTATCAGTTCCTGGCAATTTGTTATTATTCGATAAATAAATCTTCATTCCGTGAATAACACTTGATTCCAGATTTATTTCAACTAAAATGGCAGATTCGCTGGAAATATGGAACTTAAAATATTCCTTTCTCACACTTTGCATCAAAGCTGATTTGAAAGTTCTTCCTTCTAATAATTTTATTATTTGAGTTTCACTTCCTTTCCTAATGACTCTTGGATATATAAGGATATTAGATCTCTCAACTCCCAAAATCATCATATAATATACTCCATTGAGACTTTTATTTTCTCCTTCTTGGTTTTCAAAAACCACAGGATATAAAGAATTGCCATATTTCACATCACAATTGGGGGATTCTATATCAAAGCAAAGATTATCTTTGTTCACAAAATAAACTAAATCATTATTTATCAGGAACATTATAGATAGAACCTCGTTTGTAGCATGATCTTCAACTATCAATTTATAAATCTCAGAATGAAAAATTTCTACATGTGATTCATGGAAAACGTTTTCCATCAAAACTATAATATTTTGCGAATGTTTCAAAGAAAGACTATATTTACTGTTTATGGTAGATACACTATTACCCATAATAGCAAAAATGAAATAACAGACGGGACTGTTGAAAAATTTACATTTTGGAGTAAATTCGAGCATATTCAATCCATTTTGTGTAACTTTATATTGGATGCTATTATTTTGATCAATGTCTGTTTTGGTTATTAATTGGCAAGCGTTGAAATCCTCACATTGACGGCCATAGAAATTCAAATGCCCTGTGTTCATTGTTGCACTAAGTGTCAATCTCTGATAATCATCACTTTTCCAAAATTCAAACTCATAATTAATTATTTCATTATTGGCAATTAATCCAGATTCGATAATTCCTAAATGGAGAGGCAAAAATCTTTGCGAATGAACATTGATATGGATCATATATAATCCATTGATATCTCCTGTCACATATAGATAAAATTTATTCCCTTTCAACCCAAGAATGTTTAAATCCTCCTTATTCACAACTATATCTTCCTCTTCATAATATTCATTGATAAGTGTTGAATTCCATTGTGCTTGAGAAGAATCATTAATTTCTTTATCTGCAGAAACATATAAAGTTTTTTTGGTTCCCGAAAGACTTTTGAAACTGATGAATAATGAGGAAACATTTGGTTGCAACAGGTTTTCATCTATATTCAAGAGATATGAATTGCGGTTCATGGAAAATAAAAAATCTGTTATTGTCTCATTTAAATGAATTTCATTGACATCCTGAAGACACCATGCTTCCACATTTATAATGGACGTTTTTGGTAAAAGAATCGTTGATGTGATATTGCAAGAAGCACAAAGTTCAGCATCAGAATTGGAAAAAATCAAGATCTGACGATCGGTCAAATGTTTTCTTAACGGTTTCCCTGAATTAAAAGTAATATCAGTTTTTATCTGATATTGTGCTGGAACATACAAATATTCTATTGAAAATATGATTCGAGAAAAGTTTTCCTTCGCGGGGATAGTTAAATTAAAGGCCTCAAATTCATATTTATAAAACACGTAATAATCAGGTGTCCCATAAATCAAAGTTATCTCATCAATATGGTTTATTCTCCATTTATATCGGCAAATAGAACTTTCACAAAATATGGAAATATATATTGTTGTGGAATTTTCGGATGAGGGAATGCCAAAAACACATGAATCGAAACTTTTGAGACTTAAGCAAACTTTATCATAACTGGCATTATTGGGGAAATTGTTTGAAATTGAATAATAGATCGAAATGGCACCGTTGGAAGATTTAAGGTCCAGGGGAAGAACTTCAATTCCCACTTCTTTGAAATTGCTGAAGGATGAAGCAATGAATTTTCTTGAGAGGAATTGAGATTGGTTGAGAAAAATCGATTCTTGGTAATTTTCGAAGACTTCTGTTGCGTTGGAATTGCTGTCGTCAGGTTGTTGGGAAAATCCAGAATGAAGGAAAAATGAACTGAGGAAAAGGACGATAAAAAAATGACGAAGGTTCATTTTATTTAAACGTTTTTGTCTTTTTTATTTTTTGGGTTTAGATATTAATTTCTTTTCTAAATTTTATATATTAAAAAAAAAAAAATAATTTTCTGATGAACTTAAACATATATTTGTCATTAAAAATATATAATCCTCATATTCCTCTAAATTTATTTTTGCATTTGCAAATGCAAAAATCATCTAAATCTGCATCTTCGCAACATCTCGCTTTTTTGTTTTTTTCAAATATATTCACTCCATTTATATTAAAATGAGAGTCTCCAGCCAAAAAACTAAATGAATTATAAAGATCGTAAGCTGCAACAAGATTTTGTTCGTATCTTCTCAAATTATCTCCGTATTTTCGTGCCAAATTTTTTGGCAAAAGAAAAAACATCATAGGCAATCTCAACTCGTATTGAAGGTCTCTCAACTGAAACAAATGGTAAAAAATGTTGACATGATGGCCATGATCTGCGTAAAAAACAATAGTTGTATCCTTTAACAAATTATCTTCTTCCAGACCACTCAAAAAATTGTAAAGTGGAACATCCAAATATTGTATAACTTCATTTGTGGGTTCATGATCATCCAGAAATCCAACTTCTAATACTTTTGGCATATCTTGATATGTGCGCCAAAATTTATTACCATAATCTAAAACATGAGCATGTGTATCCTTCCCATATAAACATCGTCTAAACATGGAATAAGGACCTTCCTTATATCCATATGGGCCAACCTCATCCATTTTGTGATAATTTGGATCACAAAACAAGCCTATATTTTCATGATCATATGATTCCATATCCAAATCTTTTAGTTCCGATTCAGTGGCAGAAACATCGAAAAAAGTTGAGCCGCAAAAATTATTGGATTTTCCAGTGATATAACCCTGCTGTTTAAATTTCAAAGAAAGGGGATAACTGGTATTTGCTTGATCATAAGTAGTCCCGTAAAAGATCTTCAACATATTTGGTGTTGTGTATGATGCTGTCGCATGATATTTAAGAAATTGAAATGATTCATGTGATGAGGTTTTGCTTTGGTAGTAATTCTCTATCCATTTATAAGTTTTGCTCAATTTTCTGGAGAAATGTTGTCGTGAAAGAGAATCAATAAAAATCATTAAGATATTTTTTGCTATTGGTTTTGAGAAATTACGATTGTTCATAATACTCAAACTTCTATCAATCAAGCTTTCGTTTCGAAAGACATTTATCAGAATTTTTTTCTCATCATTTCTTTGATCAAGGACTACTTCGTGTCTTTCAAATAAGATTTGGGATTCATTAATTTTCTTCATTTTCGTTAAGATATTTTTTTGATACACCTCAACATTTTTTTCATCTCTTGAAAAATATTGGGTTTTTGGATACGCAACAAAATCTGCTGATTCTTTTATAATAGGTATATTATTTTTAACTTGAGAGCATTCCTCCTTGTTCAGGAGAGAGGAAAGATCAAACCAATTATTAGTTAAATCGTAAAAGCATATTTTTGGTTCTGGAAATTTACAATTTTTCCTTGACATTCTTGTGTGTTTCATTCCATTATCCCAATTTCTACAACTTTTTCCAAACCAATAGATATAAATCAAGAAATAAAGGGAAATGCTTAAGATAATAATGATAGAGATGGTAATCTTTGGATATTTTTTGAAAATGTTGTAAATTGCTCCAATTAGCTTAATGTTTATCAAATTCAGAATTAGTGATATCATGAAAAATAATCTGTTATACCCTCCATGACTTTGAAAAGTATTACCATTCGAAATCAGAATGATAATTATTATTTCTAAAAAAGCCATATAAGCAAATGCTTTTGGAATCTTATTTTTTAGACTAAAAAATAAAACTCCATCAATGATCAAAGCAACGACAAACATATAAAAGCAATATTCTGGAATAAAAGGAACCATTTCTGCCACGCAGATCATTTCAGAATCACTAGAGCATCCTCTTAATGTCACGAGGTATAGTAAAAAACTCAGAATAAGACTTGCTGAGATCAACAAAAATTTAACGGGAAATTTTTTTTTTATAAATGGAGGGGAGTTTGGGAATTTTTTTAATTTCTGTGAAGAATCATATCTATAAAATATTTTGATTTAGTTTAGAAATCGTTTTAATACATGAGTAAAAATATAAAATTCATTTTATTATTTTGATTTTTTTCTAAAATTTTACAATTTCAAAAAAAATTTTAAAAAATTCAAGTCTCCTTGAATATTACATTTTTTTTTTATGAATTAGAAAATATTATTTTAATATTTTCTTGATTTTTTTGGTTTTTTTCTCGAAGTTTCTTAGGAAGGATATTTTTCTATTAATTCTGTTCTTTTCTATAGATTAAAAAATTTCAAAAACAAATCAAAAAAGACCACCCTTTTCAATGTTTAGAAACGGCTTTGGAGGATTTTTCGGAGGCCAAAATTTCGAAGGGGAAGAAGGTAGAATCTTTTTCTTCAAAGCCATAACTTTAATTTAATAGGCCAACAAGAAGAAGCACCAAAAGAAAAAGACAACAAGCTTTATGAAGTGATTGGAGTCGAGACGAAAGCCACCACAGATGAAATCAGGAAAGCCTACAAAAAAAAAGCTCTCAAAATGCACCCTGATAAAGGAGGTGAATCTGAAAAAGTAAACTTATTTTCCTTTTTATCATTTTTATTTCCTTCCAAAATAAAAGTTCAAAGAACTAACCCATGCCTATGAAATTTTATCAAATCCTGAAAAAAGGGATCTATATGACAAAGGTGGAATTGATGCAGTTAACAATGGTGGAATGCCGGGAGCAGGTACTTTAACATATCAATTTTGATTCCAAATTTTTTGATTTAATAGGTGGATTTGATGATCTTTTGGGTGGTCTCTTCGGTTTTGGAGGAGGCCGAGGACAAAAGGATAATAGGCCTAAAAAGGCTAAACCTATTTTGAAAGAAGTGAAAGTGACTTTGGAAGATGTGTATATGGGCAAAATGATTGGGGTTCCCATCACAAGGAAGCGAATTTGTGAAGGATGCGACGGGAAAGGTGGTGAAAATGTTTCAACTTGCTCAAATTGCAAAGGAAAGGGTATGGTTGACAGGATGGTCATGTTGGGTCCAGGCATGTATCAACATTCGTCACAACCTTGCAAAGATTGTAAGGGGGAAGGAAAAACTATTCCTGAGAAGGATAAATGCAAAAAATGCAAAGGAAATAAGGTGATTGATGAAAACAAAACAATTGAAGTCGCCATTGAATCAGGAGTGCCTCATGAACATGATTACATTTTCACTGGAGAAAGCGATGAATATGTAAAAATTAAAAAAACATCATAATTTAAAGATATTTTAATAACCATTCAGCCTGGAGTCATGGGAGGAGATGTTTATGTGAGAATTATTATAGAACCTCACAAAGTTTTCACGAGAAGGGGAGCTGATTTGTATGTTGAGAAAAAAGTGAGTTTGTTGGAGGCATTGACTGGATTCACGATGGAAATCAAGCAATTGGATGGCACCATATTAAAAGTCGCAACAGCACCAGGAGATGTGATTTCTCATGGTAAAGAAAAAATTTGGTTTCAATAAAAAAATATATTTTATAAAGAACAAATCAAGACTGTGAAAAGAAAAGGAATGGCCTTTTATAAAGATGCAATGAGTCATGGAAATCTTTACATTAAGTTTTTAGTACAATTCCCAAAAAAAGGAGAGCTTAAAGAGAATCAAATCAAAGAATTGCAAAAAGTAGTGATATTAATAAATTGTTATTAATCTATTTATTTTGCAGATTTTACCAGGACCAAAAGTAGCACCAGCCTCTAAAAAAGATAATGTTGAATTTTTAGAAGATTTTGATGAGACAGAAATGAATCCCAATCCGGAAGGAGGAAAACGTAAATAAAATAAAAAAAATACCCACACTTCAATATTTCTTTGAATATTTTTAAGATCGGGAGGAAGATTATGAAGATATGCCAAGAGGACAAAAAGTTCAATGTAATCAGCAATGATAGTAGATTTTTTCAAAGATAAAAGATAAGAATAAAAAATAAAATTAGTTATTGGGTTTGATAGTCAAAAAATTAATTGAAACTTTTTTTTCTTAAAAAAAACAAAAAATGAAAGTTTAACAATTTTAGATTTTATGAATTTTGGAAATTCGCTTTTATAAAAAATTTATTAAAAAAAAAAAAAAATTTTTGGGGTTGTATTAAATTTTCATCCATGTAAATTAAAAAAATTATATAATTAAATTTGAATTTGTTATTTTCTCACAAATATATAAAAAGATTCAAAAAGCAAAAAATTA
>Ga0302186_10001942_pt1 | contig 16389 bp, 19 predicted proteins | sample II_Bog_E1_2_FD_198782 | JGI IMG/M metagenome (GOLD analysis project Ga0302186, IMG submission 198782) | Peat permafrost microbial communities from Stordalen Mire near Abisko, Sweden - II_Bog_E1_1 | ecosystem: Environmental > Terrestrial > Soil > Wetlands > Peat | place: Sweden: Abisko... | reverse complement strand
TTTTATAAAAAAAAAAATTAATTTATTTTTTTATTTTTTCGCTTTTTGACAATTTTGATTCTTTATAAGTTGTTTGGAGGTAATAATTTTTTATTCAAGGAAAGTTTTTTTTTTTTTATTTATGTTGATTCTTTTAAAAATTAAAGGTCAAATGAAACTTATTTTTTGACTGCGGTGAAAAAAATGCAATTATAAATCACATTCATCATCGTTTTCTTTTCAGTTGCATAAGTCGATTGCTTCACTGATTCTTGCTACAAATAACATTATTTTTCTTTGGTTGTTAATATCGTACCTTTATTTCAAATCCCATATTTAACAAAATATATCTAATCTCCTCCCAACTAAGTTCTATTGAACATTCTTCCTGCATATCAGCATAATGATAGAGAAGTGGACCGAAATTTATCCACACCCCCCCTTTTTTCAAAATTTTATAGATTGTTTCAATATAATCAATGATATTATTGGCAGTATCAATGAAAAAGCAAGTGACTACAGAGTCCCATTCTCCAATTTGTTTCTTATATACCTCAACAAATTCTCCTGCGACCATTGAAAAGTCATGACCAGGCTCTATAAGTTCAGCAGGGTTCACATCAGGGATTTTATAGACTTCAAAAGGGTCATTTTCTTCAAAAGTATTGGAAAAAGTATGGATGAAAGGCTGGATTTCGAATCTTTCAATATTCTGGTTCATATTCAGAATGAAATTTGATGCCACTAACATGAAATAAGAAAATTCATTTCCTTGAGCCGCATATCCATCAACTGCAAAATCAAACACTAACCTCCCAAGCCCAGCCCCTATTCCCAAATATTTATTTTAAGAATATATTAAGGTTATGACCTGGGAAGAGAACCTTTATTAAGGAATTAGTTTCTGGATTTTTGGGATTAGGGAAATATTTCTTAAATTCTTCTTTAATGGGCGCATAACACATGTCTCGTTCTGCTTTTCCCTTAAGAAAAAAAGCATTTTTTAAGATATTTTGATAAAAAATAGAGAAAAATCACTTTTGCACTCCAATCCCGGACGAATTGCTTTATTGTGGACCTCATTTTGGAAATGTCTTTGAAGGGAATTAGGAAATTAGGCACGATGGGATCATTTTCTTCCTTAGAAAAAAAAAAATTGGCTTTGAGTTGAAAGGATTTGAAAATAAAAAACGAAAAACATTAAATTTTAAATTGAACATGTAGAAATATTCCTCCACTATCAACAACAGAAAACTATAGTTCAATTCGATAGCGTCTTTAAGTTTTTCGATTCTTGTATGATAATCATATTTCAATTTTTTTGCTTGTTCTCCAATACTTGCGAAGTTCTTCTCCATTCGAGCCACATCTCTCAAAGAATCAAACTTGAAACATTGTTTATAGACAGAAAATCTTAAAATTACCTTATAATTTAAGAAAGAGGCAATGATATTTCTAAAATGTTTGAATTCCTCGACGTCTTCGGTTAAACCTTGATGTCTTGGATCGATTATTTCAGGGAATTGTATTTGGTTTGGCTCGAATAGGTTTCTTTGTTCTGAATGCAAATTAGGCTGAGGAGGAGGAAAGTTGGATGTTGCATGGAAATGCAAGTTGAATGGATTGTTATAATTTGGCTGTTGTTGGCTGTGTGTATGAGAGGTTTGCTCAGGAGCAGGATTGTTATTGTCATTCGAACTTTCCATTTTTCACACCAAATTTGAAAAAAATAAAATAAAATAAAAAAAAACAAAAATTTATTAACTTAAAAGTTCGAACAATAGTTCTTTTTTTTAGAAAATTTTAAATAAATACATTAAAATTATTGATTCCATATGTTTTATTTCAAAAAAAGTCAACAACACAAACAAAAAAACCAAAAATAAAACTAAAAAACAAATAAAAAAATTAAAAAAAAAAAAAAAAAAAAATTTAAAAATGAAAAAAAATAAACAAAATAAAAAACAAGAAATAATAAACAAGTAATAAAAAAGATATGGCGAGTCAAGAATTTGAAATGTCAAGCATCGTCGGAGGCCTCGCAAGTGAGCCTCTTCAACAGGAAATCGTATTTTCCCTGCCCAAAATCGTTATAAAAAAAACCATTTCCCGTTTTTTCGAGCATACTTTCCTCATGCTCAAGAAAAACTACATAATCATGTGCAGAAACAAAAAAATTACTTTTTTCCAGCTCTTTTCTCCAGTTTTAGTTTGTCTTCTGATTATTTTCTGGCAATATCTGGCGAACATTATCACGGAATTCTCTGAAATAAACCCTGAAATAACCCCAACTTCGAAAATTTCCAAATGTATAGCTCCGGATGATGTTTCAGATTGCGTGACAATCGGCTATGGTATAACAGTATTAAAACTATTCCCTTTTATATTATATATGGAGACTGTTAATATGTATAGGGACCACATGAGCCTTGGATTGATTATGTGATGAAAATGGTCGCTGAAATAAACGAGTTGGAATTCGGAAAGGATGTGAAACTATTAACATCAGGAAAGCCTCACGATTTCACTCATTACCTTGAAAACAACATGAACCTCACACAAATTGGCGTGATTTTCTGTACTTCAGAATGGCCGATTTCAGATGTTTATAATTTGCCTTGCAAATTCGAACAATTGGTTGGACAAAAACTAATTTTTTATAGCATTGTATATAATAATTCATTGTTATGGAAATCCCCGTTCGTTTCCAGTTGGAAAGCAGCCCATTCGAAGGATGCTTATGCTTTTGGATTGAAATATTCTATTGATAACGCTTTGTTTTATTATTTTTCAAAGGACAGATCTGAATTGGATGAAAAGACAGATGCAAAAAACCTTAAAATGAATATAACTCATCAAGATTATCCGAAAGTTGTGAGCAGATTTTATCAAGGATATGATGTCGCATCTCAATATGGTGCCTTTTATTTCTTTATTCCTTATATGGTATTAGATAATTTATTAAAAGTAAAAGAAATTAATGTTGTAGATTAGTTTCATTTGCACTGTCACTGAAATCCTGAGAGAAAAAGAAAAGAAATTAAGACAAGGGTTAAGCGTGATGGGGCTTTCTTCGAATCCGTTTTGGTTTAGTTGGTTTATAACTGTTTTGGTCATGAACTTTTTCATCACGATCATTATGATGATTTCAGGATTATGTTTCGGTTTTGACTTTTTTTGGAAAACTCCCACATTGTAAAAATTCTTTTAATTTATTCTTAATTTTTTTCTTTTTTAATAGGTTAATTTTCACTGTTCTCTTTACTTTTGGTCTTGCTATTCAAATGTCTGGCTTTTTTATCACAACTATCTGTCCAGATGCGAAACTTGGATATACGGTAACCTGAATTTAAATTAATATAAGAAAACAATTAAAGGTTAAATAATTTTATGTTAGATCTCATATAGTTTTCTATTAATGGCCATTGTAATGGAATTCTTCTTTTCGAACATATTCATCGTCTATTTTCTGCATCAAGATAACATTTATGATTGGTGTAAAGTCGTCCGATTCATCTTCAACTTTTACCCTGCCTATCATTATTCGAAAATTTATGGAGATATAGCATTGAAAAGCTGCAAGCATTATTCCTTGCAAGAAGGTCGATGGATTGAAGTAAGATTTTTTCAAAAAAAAATAAAGTTTATTTTAAAAAACCATCAAATCATTTGATAAATTTTTTTTTTATAGGGTCCTGGTTATAATTGGAGTGACTTGACAGAAGAACTGCATGGCAGTTTTCAGTTTCCACAAAAATCACAATACACAGTTATATCAACATTTTCCAGTATAGAACTCTTGGCTTTAACATGTGCACTTTATATGGTATTAACATGGTATTGCGATCATGTGTTTCCTAATAATCGTGGCACTGCTGAGTAAAATTAATGTTTTTATTACTTTTTCATATTTTTTCATGAATTTTCAGGTCTCCTTTTTTCTTTTTCTCGAATCATTATTGGAAATGCCTCAAATATAGTATACGGAGAAAATCGGCTGAATTCATCAAAGCTATGCCGTTTGATTATAAATGCACTCAACCGGAAGACACGGTCAAAAAGGAGAAGGATAGAGTTTTGGAAAATCAGAAAAACCACACTGAGGTCACTGGAATGAGAATATGCAGATTATCCAAAACTTACTACAAATATCCGTTCGGGATAAAGTCTTTGGGGGATTTTGAAGCTTTGAAGGATGTTCATTTGGAAGTCGATGAAGGCGAATTATTGGGAATTTTAGGACATAATGGGGCTGGTAAATCGACAATGATTGGCGTATTGACTGGAATTTTAGAGGCAACAGAAGGGACAGCTGAGATCCTCGATTATGACATTGGGAAGAATATGGATGAAGTAATAAAATATTGTTTTTTGGAATAAAAGAGATGAAAATTCCTTTATAGATCCGAAGTTTAATGGGGGTCTGTCCTCAATTTGATATATTGTGGGATGAATTGACAATAAAGGAGCATTTAACCATATTTTCCAAAATAAAGAGTAAATTACATTGATATATTATATATTTATCATGGTGAATAATTTTTGTATAGATATACCTCTGATGTTGATAGACCAAGAAATAGATGATAAATTAAAACAAGTCGATCTAATGGATAAAAAAGAGGCTTTGGTTTCAACATTGAGTGGAGGACAAAAAAGACGGCTTTCTTTAGCTATTAGTGCCATTGGAGATCCAAAAATCATTTTTCTTGATGAACCCACTACAGGAATGGACCCAAAAACCAGGAGAAAAGTATGGGAAATGATTCAAGTCAGTCTATGATTTTTAAAAGAAAATAAATTAATACCTTTTAAATTTTTCAAGGATTTGAAAAAAAATAGGGTCATTATTTTGACAACACATGCCATGGAGGAAGCTGATGCTTTGAGTGATAGAATAGCAGTTTTGGTTTCCGGAAAGCTCTCTTGCATTGGAACTCCTCTTTATCTAAAAAACAACTTTGGTGAGGGATATAAGTAATATTTTAGAAAGACAATATGAAATTAATTATTTGAATTAAGATTAAAAATTTTCGCTGATTCCGAAAACATCAAAGAAGTTGAGACCATTGTTTCAAGAAATCTGAAAACCAGCAAAATAGTGGATTATGGAGAGGGGAATTCATCCATATTGTTTCAGATTCCGAATTTAGATGAGTTGAAAAATTTCTTCGAGTATAAAAAACCATTGATTTTTGATAAATTTTAAAAGAAATTAAATAGAATAATTGAAAATAAGAACAATAATGAAGATTGTTTTCGATTTAAGTCATTAATTAAGAATTGGGGACTATCACATACGACATTGGAAGAAGTGTTCGTGAAGGTTAAAATAAATATAAAATTATTTTGTTATAAATATTCTTAATTTAGTTAACTGGTGATAATGGAAAATAATTTGCATAGGTATTGTTTAAAAAGGGAATATTAATTAGATATAAATAAAAAATATTTGTGTTATATAAATTTTTACAAATATCTGAATAATATCTTACCAAAAATAATTTGCATCGGTATTGTTTAATGGGAATATTAATTAGATATAAATAAAAAATATTTGTGTTATATAAATTTTTACAAATATCTAAAAAAAACTAACAAATTCAAAATTTAAGGTTGATAATCAGTGATCTTATCAAATTGATCTCGAAATTTCATTTCTTTGAAACACATAAAATTAACTGAATAATTTATCTTTTGATTCCCTGAGGCATATTCAACCTTTTCTCTTTTCGACCCGACTATTCCAAATAACACCTTTCTGAAAATTGAGGTCAATTCTGCTATTTGTTCATCTTCCTATTAAATTTTCTGAAGTTAAAGTTTCGAAAAAATACAAAAATTAACTGATTGAATATCAATTCTTTTCTTGATTTCTTCAGCGGAATTTGATATTTTTTCGATTTTGTTTATTATTTCCGCGACTTTTGTAAGTCTTAACAAAGGTTTCACGATTTGGTAAGAAATGTAGATATTTGTTGAAATCGCAAGAAAAAGAACACCAATAATGGTGGCAATCATTGAATAGAGAATAATCCAATAATCGCCATCTCTTTCCTCATTAAGTGAATTTATAAAGCTCTCAATTTCGTCAACTTTGGTCATTAGAATGATATAAAAAGCAATCTTTTCAAGTAATTAATTATAAATAATGTTAGAAATTAAATAAAAAGAACTGTTTGATTGCTTTGATTAAAATAATTGATGGTTGATATAAATTTGATGTTTTCTGTATTAGTCACGCTAAGAGGAGTCTTATAATTTTCAGGGTTTTGAATTTGATTCCAAAAAGCCATGGTCAAATTCGTGATTGATGAATTATAAACATAATAGGTGTCATTTGAAATATAATTGAAGGCATTATTGACAACAGTTCCGTTCGTGTCAAGCACAAGCAAAAATGAATTGAGAAATTGCATCTGTTTTTGAGAAAAGTCGAAATATATTTAAAAAAATGATATACTTCATCGAAGAAATCCTGGAATTTCTCCAAAATGAAATCAACTGCAATTACTCCGTAAAAATTCTTCTTCTGAGAATCCAAAAGTGGCTTTGAAAACGTTGAGATTCTTAATTTGCCTTTAAAACAAACCATTTGATAATTTTTTTATTAGGCAAAATTACTTGATTGGTCAATGTAATCAGGAGTTAAAGAACAATTATTATTATATTGGTTTGCCTCCGCCAATGTATACCAATTCCGCACTAATAAAAAATATTTTAACTCTTAAATTATAAATTCATTAGACGTTGAGGATTGTAATCAACCCATCCTGCCTCTGGAATATTTTCTAATTAAGGAATAAAAGAGTCAGAATGAATCTCAAAATAATGATACGTCCTGGATAATACACAAATAGGTTGTCTGTTATAAATCCTATATAAATAGCGAGGAAGTTGCTAGTTTGAGTTAAATTCCAAAAAAACAGTTCCCGGAAAGCATAAGTCAAAAGGGTGGAGGCATTGAGATAGCGCTTTGAATAATATTCTTTGACAAAGACAAAACAATTTTAAATTACCTCTCCTGCTGTGGAATAATATGACAAATTTTTAGTGGAAAATGAAGCATAGCCCCAATATTTTAAGGTTTGATTTGAATTTTCTTCTTTATCTGTTTGAGTAAGATTATTAACCATTGCATAAAAGGAATTGTTTATTTGAACAGGATATGCACCCGTCAAATTATAGTTAAAGGTATCTGAGACTGATTTAAAATTAAAAAAAAATCAATAATGAATGAAAATATAAATGTTAAAGACTTGGTTCCAGATATCCATTCAAAATTTCATTAATGATGTTTAAATTATCTGCCACCGAGTTTTCAATATTATTGAAGATTTTTTCAAACGAATTTCCAAAAACTTCAAAAGGGTCATTCTTAATAAGAAGCAGAATACTTTTGAGTTTTACTGAGGAGGTCGTCATTTGATCGACTTTCTACATTGGTTTGAATTTGTTGTTGAATGTTATGTCTTGTATAATAAACATTTCCCTTAAAAAAATCATGAAAAGATCTATTTTTATCACAAAAAATACTCCCATGAAAGACATCAAAATTCCCAAAACTATCAAAAATACTACTGTTGTTGTAATGAAAATCTGCCTTTTTATTCGCCATTTTCGATTTATTCTTATACAACACACTCGTTGCAAAATTTGGTCATCTTTTTTCTCAATTTGGAAGGAATTTATGTCTAAACCTGAGACTCTTGTTTGTTGTTTGGTCATTTCCTTTAACATTGAGAGTTCTGCGATAAAGGATCTTCTGGAGTTTTGATCCCGACTTGAGTTTTTTTCATTTTCTTCCTTCATTTTTTTTCAAAATTTAAAAAATTTTCAGTTTTTACAAATAATTTTTCCTAATTAATTATTAATTCGGTGAAATAAATTCAATTTTTGCGCATAAAAACAAAATTTTTTACATTATATAATATATTAAAATGGGTTTCATTTTTTAAATTTGGTATTATATTAGTTCTTTGAAAATATTTTTTTTTTCCTATTTTTAATTTAGCAAAAAATTTCATATTGGAAAAAGAAAAAATCATAAAAATAAATTTATTATTTAATTTTATCAAATCGGTATATCTAATTATTCATTAATAACAAAAAAAACCAATGTTAACCACAGAAGATGAAGTTTTGGAGGATAAAGAGTTGAAATATGATCCCATAAAGTCCATTAAAACCTCTCCTAACATCATTGATGAAAAATCTCTCAAGCAGTTGAAAAAGGAAGGTTGTCTTTCCATTTATGGTGGATTTTGTTTAAATTTGGTAAAAATTCAAAGAAAATACTAAACGTAATAATTCATTTTTAAGATGATGGGCACGTTTTACATGTGGGGAGGAATTTCTCAATATATCGCCTCTTATCTGATTTTGACAGATCCTCTAACATCTGCTGTTGACATGTCGTGGGTTTTCCCATATATGGGAATTGTTTATTATTTTAGTAAACATTTTAAATTTATTTGTTCTTGTATTTTTTATTTTATTTAGGCATTTCTTTCGGAGTTGTTATCTCACGAAAAATTGGCTATCGACTTACCATCTTGGTTTGTTGTACGGTGTTTATTTCTGCTTTGATAATTGCATCTTTTCTTCATTACCAATCACAGTTTATAGCAGTTTATGCTGTTTTGGTCGGACTTCCTTCAGGTTTAATGTTTATGATTCCTCTAAATTGTGGATGGCAATATTTCCCAGATAGAAAAGGTCAATATAAAAATAACATATTGATTTCATAATAATTTGAATTTAGGCCTTGTGACAGGATGTGTTATTTCAGGTTTTGGTTTAGGATCTCTGTTGTTTACTGAAGTTTGCCAAACTATTGCAAATCCAGATGATCTAAAACCAACTATCATTTTATACCAAAATGGGATCGAAAATAGTTATTTTGATCAAAATGTTGCAAATGAAGTACCAAAAATGTTGAGAATTTTGGCAGGATGCTATGCTTTTTTAGCGATGAATGCAATATTATTCATTAAACCTCCAAAAAGTTTGAATTCTCCATAGTGTCATTTTTAATTTGTTTCTAGGAAATATTGTCTTACATTATCAGACATTGCTTGAACTTCAAGGAAAATGATCCAAAAAGACCGATAATGAATGCCAATCGTTGAAAGAAGCAATATTTAGTCTTCCATTTTTTATTATGGTCACAGATTCTTTCTTGGTGATGTGTAAAAAGTGTGTTTTGTTTAAATTTCATTTTTTTAGTTTATGCAATGGGGATAGTGGGAATGTATAAAAATTATGGATTAGAAGAAATAAACGACGATGCATTTCTGTCGCTTGTTGGCTCAATTGGAGCAGTTTTCAATGGGCTTTCAAGACCTCTATGGGCAGCTCTTTATGATAGATATGGATTTAAAACAATATTTGTGAGTATTTCTCTGTTGGGTTTAATAACCACTCCCTCTCTTGCTTATGTTTCCGAATATAAGCCAACTTTTTTTATTTGGTTATGCACAGCATATACCATAATAGGAGGATTCAATGTGCTTTTTCCTCCCATAAATGCAAAAATATTTGGATCGAAGTAGATTTTATTAATTCTCTTTAAAATTATTTAAAACTCAGAATTGGACCGATAACCAATGGATGCATCATGGCCATGTATGGATTATCAAATCTTTCTTTTTATTTAGTTGTGAGATATCATATATTGGTTTTGGAATTTATAGAATTTGGGATTTTAATTTAAATATATAAGGAAATTGAATGGAAAGGAGTCTTTTGGATCAGTTTTAGTTTTTATTTAGCTGCAATAGTTTCCACTATTTTGCTATTCAAAGAAAATCATAAATGGAAGCAAGTTTCCAAAGGTAAAATTGTCAAAATTTGTAATTAAAAGTTAAAACAAATAAATAGGTATAAAAGACGGAAGTCCTGACACCATTTCCTTGCAAATGAGTCCAGTTTCAAGTAATAAATTATTGATTAATTTGTTTGACTCAAAATGTTTATTTTTTAGATAAATTAAATGGATCAGAAACAAAATTCGATACTTCAAAGGAGAAAATACAAATTAATTAGATCCCACCCAATATTTAAACAAATTTTTTGACAAAAATTCAAAGTTTCTTTAACAAAAAGTTTAAATTTATTAAAAATTTTTTTTAAAAATATCAAGTTCTTTAAAGAATAAATATTTTTTTATTTTTCAAATTCTTGTCTTTTTTTAAAATTCTTATTAATTTTGTTTTGTATTTAATAGACATTTTTCGGGTTAAGGAAATAGATGGCATTTTTGAATTTTTTATACAAAAAGAAAAATATTATCGGGCATAATAAAATTTAAAAAATGGTCAAATTCCAAAAACATATAGACAATTGAGACAAGCCAATGCAAAGCAATTTTTATTTGGATGGAATTCTGCCTGCAGAATTTTATTCTTTAAATTTAAGGGTGTTTTTTTTCCATTTCCCCCATTTTCATTTTCCCCATGCTTTCCATTATTCATTTTTTGTACAGTTACCTCATCATTGCTCATAATTCGGAATTGATGGTTTTCACACGTGTTTAAGTTCACTAAATGGAAACTGTCATTATATGTTCCAGTCAACACCATTTTTCTTTTTCTGCTCATGGAAATTCTGAACTTATCAAATATTCCTTCATTTTCATATAATTTGCATAGATGTCCTTTCACATCTTCGAAAATCGGTACGATGGACACCGGTTCTTTTGTGTTTTTGATATCCCAGACCTTTAAATTGAGATATTCTCTCGCTATGATGAGATCTTCCTCTTGGCTGAATTCGCAACTAGAAATTGATCCCAATATATCAGAAAAAAAAGTGGTTTCTTTTTCTTTGATTTTCTTGCTTTTGAACTCCGTGCAATTTTTATCACAAACCCCTGCGATTCTCGTATCCACTAAATTCACCATTCCTTTGCTGGTTCCGAAAACAAATAAATTATCATTCCTTTTACTTAAAGATGAACACGTGATCACTTCTGACAGTTCCTCCATATCAAATGGAGTTCGATTCACCACATTGTAAGGCTTATTACAATCATTCAAACTCCATAAATAAATCTTCAAATCATCTGAAGTGAGCATAAACTCATCGTTTTTCGTCAAGGAAATTGAATTCAGAGCATATTTATGCAATTTGAAGAATTCTTGCTTCAATGTATGCTTATAAGTAGGTTCATAATCCAGGCTGACTCTGGGACTAGAATTCAACATCCCATTATCCTCGCTATTTTTTTTCCGTCTGGCAAACTTTTCTCTAATCCTCCAAAGCTTTATCGTCTTGCTGTTTGATGATACTACATTCATATGAGATCCGTTGTTATGCATCCATTTGACGAAATTGATCTTTTGATCTATTTCTTCGCTTTTCAAATAATCAAATTCCTTCAGATGCGATTGGAAATCGTAGAGATATTCATATTCCACAGGATTCGCTTTCCCGGAAGCTTTAGGCGAGAAATCCAATGATGAAATCCGCTTATATTTAAGATTATGTGGCTTGCAACTGCTTCTGTTGCTTTCCAACATCACACTATCTTCTTCGAAGTTGAAGGTCTCAGAAGCAACAATATACTTGAAAAAGATCAGACGACCCGCTCGATCGCCTACTGCTAAATAATCTCCTGTCCGATCAAAGGAAATAGTTGTGATATAATCTTCATCATCTAAGGAACATGAATCCCGACGCTCCCCAAAACTTTGCAGAAGTCGATAATCGGTTGGTTCGTTAGAAAACTTGAATTTCTGATGTGGGGTCGGTGATAATGAGCGAGGGATGCTATCCATTTAGGGTTTCTGATTTTTAAGGATATAAAGAAGTTTTTTTTAGTTTATTATTTAGAGTGATAAAAGAACAAAAAACCAAAAGAAAATCTTATTTGGGCTTTTGTTTTGATGTACAATAAAGAAATAAAGAATTTATTGGATTTTGTAAGCATTCTTTTCTTTTCTTATTTTGAAATGCTAATAAACCCCAAATTTCAAAGGGAGATCCCATGAAAGACATTCTTAGTCTAAAATTTCTTCTAGACAAATTGAGGTTTTATTTTCCTAAGGAAACCCTAACATTTTCCAATGTTTTTCACGAGTCTCTTACTGGAATTTCTCTTGATCTTATGAAATTAAAGGAAGATGCCCATATAATTGATAATGTTTCTTTGACTTATTTTTTCAAGACTATAGAACATTATTTTTCAAATATCCGTGAGTTCTCATTTCTCATGAGTCCCAATACAAAATTTGATGAGGTGTTTGAATATATAGCGTCAACATTTCAGAAATTGAGCTTTTTAATCAGTCTCAAATGCAAATTTTGTCATAGTCTGAGCTTTATCAACAAAGAATCAATTCTCAAACTGTGTTTTGGGCTCAAAAACCTCAGGAATTTAAGAGAAATACATCTTGATTTCTCTGGGATGAATTTATTTTATGAGAATTTGGCATTGATCGGCAATGAATTAGGCCGATTGCCTTTTTTAAATAAGCTCATTTTGACTCTTGATAAAACAAATGTCACAAATGAAATGATTTGCAGCTTTAATTCGAATTTTTCTGAAGGCAAAACCATCGAAAGTTATTCCTTGGGCTTTAAAAATAACAATTTAAGGGAAATTTCATTGCGAAAATTGTTAAAAAATATAAAAATCTCGTTTCTGGAGTTAAAATGCCTTAGTTTAGATCTCAGCTTCAATTCTTTAAGAAAGGAATCGATTATGTATTGTATTAGAAAATGTTTAAAGAATGTATTTTGCTCGAAATTAGAGGAAGTGGAGTTAAATTTTGAGAATAATGAGACGAAAACGAAGAATTATTTGACAATAGAAACATCTTATGAGATAATCAAGCAAGAGTTTGATAAGCTGAATATTCAGAAATATCACAAACCAATAAAAAATTTGAAGGTTAATTTGAAGAATAATGAGATTTTAATAGCGGATTATTTGCTTTTTACAAGGTTTTTCCAATTCGTCGCGAAAACAGAATGTTTAACATTGGATTTTCAAGAAAATTATCAAATTTATGATAACCTCTTATTGGTGAAGCTGTTGGAAATGATGTTTGTGATAAATGATTCTTTATTGGAGATTAATTTGGCCTTTGAAAGACTTGATGTTTCTGAAATAGAACTTTACAAATCATTGCCAACCTTTCAAAATTTAAAGGTTTTTTCTATAACAACGAAAATCTTAACCTTCTCTAATAAAGCCATGGGGTCTCATATCAATGGATTATGTTCAATGATGCACAAAATGGTCAATCTATCAAAATTAAACCTTATAATGCCTTTTTATGAATATAACCATAGTTTTTTTATCAGCTTTACCAATGCTTTAGGAAATTTCTCGAAACTCGAGTTTTTGACTTTGGATTTAAATTATATCTATTTGTTTCGTTCACAATGTGAAAGCTTGATCAAAGCTTTGAAAGAACTCAAAAACCTAAAATGTTTGGATTTGCTGTTAAGATTAAAATGTGATTTTAATAAAAAATTCGAGGTTTTGGAAGATGTGGATTTTGAAAATGTGGTTTTTGTTTATGAGAGTCTGCCGGACCTTATTGATGAGCTTATAAAACTAATCAGTTTAAGAGTAATTTGTTTTGTTAATGGAGAAGAATGTAATGAGGCGTTGGAATTTCATCAGGCCAAACAAATTTATTTGTTATGCCTGAAAAAGAAGAAAAAATTTATAAATCTTGAAATTGGGGATAAAATGCTAAGGAAAATTAGCCAAAATATGGTTGGAAGGTTTCTTGCGATGAGCAAAAGTATCGAATTTCTATTAAAGAATGTGTTTAAAAGAAAGGAAATCAGAAATGAAATATTGGAAAAATGTTTGTAAAGTTTTACTCAATTCAAAGTTATATATTCTTTGTAATCTATGGAAACTAAGAAAAATTATAATTATTTTTTAAAATTTGTATTACCATTCAATACTATTCATATAAAAATACATTTAAAAACAAAAAATGCAAAAAACAATTTCTTCTTGCATTTTTTTTTTTAATTACAATTATTGTTAATTTCTCCATTTTACTTATAAAAATGTATATATTTCAATTCTAGAAATAATATTTTCAAAGAATTTAATAGAAAATACATTTAATATCAAAAAATGGAGAAAAATGATGGTTGCTATCCTCAAGAAATTTTCATAAACGCCTCTTCAATAAAAAAGTTCATCTGTCCGATTGATTTCGGTGTATGTCGTGACCCAGTTCTCGACCAATGTGGCCATTCTTTCGGCAGATCTTGCATAAATCTTTGGGTGAAGAAAAAAAACACCTGTCCTTTAACCAATAATGCATATTCTGAAAACCCATCGTTTCCTGAAAATTACGCAATCAAAGAATTCCTTAATGATCTTAAAGTGAAATGCATAAATCATGAAAATCATTGTGATTGGCAGGGACTCTTGGATAATTTAGATGGTCATTTGAAGAAAGAATGTGGAATGGAATTAATTATCTGTGAAAATGAAAAATGTGAGAAGAAATGCATGAGGAAAGAGTTGCCGGAGCATTTGGGAAAAGAATGTCTATATACGGAGATCGAATGCGTTTTTAAATCGAAGGGATGTCAACAAAAAATGCAACGTTATCTTTGGGCTAACCATTTAGGAGAGGTCCATCATATGCAATTAAAGGAGATTCTAGAAAATTATGATAAGAATGAAAATGAATTGAATCGATGTATGAATAAAATCAATGAACAACAGATTGAATTAGATCATATGCGGAATGATAGTATTGGCAAAGAAAAATATGATGAAATCTTCACTGAAAACAACACGCTTAAATCACAGAATTCAACATTACAACAGGAAATTCAAGATCTGGAATATAAAGTCAAAGAGATTTGCTTGAAACTTTTGGCAAAAGAAAAAGAAGCCAAAATGATGGAAAGTCATTTATCTAATCTTAAAGATGATTCGAATGCCAGTGTGATTATGGCTTCATCCCAAGTAAATCATAACCAAAGCTCCAATTTGAAAACTTTTGGAAAATCACATACCGTTATTGATGATGTTCCCCCCAACAAAAAACAAAACCACCTTGATTTCAACCATAATCTTTACAATTATCCACCACAAATGATGGTTTATAACCCAATAACAGGAGGGGATTTGACTCAGACCCGAAATTTTACTCCCCAAATGCCAATAATTGAACAACAGCCACAATTTATTGATCCGACTATATTTGATATCCCCGCTCATGAAAATTCAATCAACTATCTTTTGCTTTTCACTGTAAGCGAGGGCAAAAAATATTTGGCGTCTTGTTCTATCGACAATCTAATCAAAATTTGGGATGTTGTCACATATCAATTAGTTAAGCTGCTTCAAGGCCATGTGGCAGCAGTTTATTGTCTCCTATATATCAAAGATATTTACACACTTGTTTCAGGAGGCAATGATGGAACAATTAGATTATGGAGTGCGAACACATGGGAATGTTTAAAAATCATAGATGGCAGGGCTAAAATCCGTTGTCTTTTAAATTATTCAAAAACTTCAGAATTTCTGACCGGAGGACTTGACAACAAAATAAGATTGTGGAAAAGTGATAAGGGAGCATATAGTCATGAGACATTAGCTAGTTTAGAAGGAGAAGTTAGCGCAATGGAAGGAGTTTCGTTTGATGAAAACTATGAACTTTTAGCTGGGGATTCAAAAGGCAATGTGTGCGTTATCAGAGAAGACCCCTCGAAAAGAAATTCTTATTTCAACAGTTTCTTGAGCAAAGTCCATAAATCACTCAAATGCCACGATGGCAAGATTTTGAGTTTAAAATATGTGAAAGAAAAGGGAGCTTTTATTTCTTGCAGTCTTAGCGATGGAAAATTGAAAATTTGGGATAAAATAAATTTCCAACTAATGACTGAGCTTTTTATTTGCAGTCCAGGATATTGCATCAACGATATTAAATATGATAATTCAGTTAATTTGGTTATTATCGGAACGAGCGATGAAAAAATAGTTTCAATAAGTTCCTTGGATTGGAATATTAAGAAGACTTATGAGAAGGAAGGGTATGGAGTCAATAACATTGAATGCGATTTAAGATCAGGCTTCATTTATTCGTGCGGAGCCTATCGTGATAAAAAAGATGGAAAATATAAATATATAATCCGTGTTCGAAGAGTCTAATTAAAGAAACTTTAAAAGATGTTTTTAATTTTCAATTTCTTTTTTAAAAGTTTGATTTTTTTGAAAAAATTTGTCATTCATGAAAAATAATTAATAATGGCATAAAAACTTTAGATTTTTGAAAAAATAATAATTTTTTTAATTTTTTTATTCTTTTTTAATTATATTGGAAACTTTTATAAGTATGATAAATATTTATACGGTGAAAAATTTTACGCAGGGATAAATAAAAAAAAAATAAAAAAAATTTTGTTTTTAATGATTTA
>Ga0302186_10001941_pt1 | contig 16392 bp, 8 predicted proteins | sample II_Bog_E1_2_FD_198782 | JGI IMG/M metagenome (GOLD analysis project Ga0302186, IMG submission 198782) | Peat permafrost microbial communities from Stordalen Mire near Abisko, Sweden - II_Bog_E1_1 | ecosystem: Environmental > Terrestrial > Soil > Wetlands > Peat | place: Sweden: Abisko, Stordalen... | reverse complement strand
TTTTAACAAATAGTATATTGATCAAATACTTATTATGATCAATATATGTAATTTATATAACTGTTTTGTTAATGATAACCCCCGAAATAATTCAAAATTCCCCTCAATATATTAATGAATCTAATTAGTATGTCCTTGATTTACGGGGAAATAAATTCACAGCCATAACTAACATGGCCGCAACTCTAGTATTAATAACCTGAGTTAGAATTTTTATCAATGCCTTGACTTCAGCGATAATTTGATCAGCAAATTAGGAGGCTTTACATATCTTGACCAATTAGCTACTTTAATTCTTGCCAACAACTGGATATCAACTATAAGCGATATTTCGCAATTCATACCAAATCTGGAAAATCTAATGCTAATGAATAACAAAATAACCCATTTGTTTTAACTGCCGAAACTCGGAAAATGCACAAAACTCAAAAGACTAGTTCTTACTAATAATCCTGTTACAGATCAGCCCAACTACAGAAAATATGTAATTGCACACATTCCATTTTTGACTGTTCTTGATTTCAAGACCATCACTTCCAAAGAAAGGAAACAAGCGAGAGAGGATATATTTACATAAAATGAAGATGATTGATCTTCTGATTAATGTACAATTATCTATAATAAAAAATATTGAGATGAGTAAAATGCTATTGATCAATGAATTTGTGTCTTTAGAATTTTTAATTAACTCCTTAAACTGGCAACTAAAGCATTCTGCTCAATAGTTGCTCGCAATTTTTATTACAATTTGCTTTTTTACATTTTTTTAGCGTTAAGGCAGCCTTCGATATTGGCTTTCTTATTGTTGAGTTCATTGTGCTCAGTCGCCAATTCATTTAGTTCAAGGTCTGATTGCCTTTTCCAAAAAGCTATTCTTTCTTCTGTCCACTGATCTCGTTCTTCTTTAAGTTTGCCAATCAGTTATCTTTTAGCCCTCTCCATTTCCTCCTCTAACTCACTCTATAGATTTGCCCTTAGCTTAATCTAAATTGTTTGTCTCATCTCATTTTTGATTTATCCTACCATCTTTTGATCAGCGAGGAGTTCCTCAACTGCTTTATCGATGCAATTCCTTTCCTCCTCTCCATTCATTATCTTTTATTTGTTCCGATGGTCTTTTTATTTTTTGTACATATCAATATTCCGCAGTGTATTAGAAAGTGAATCTCTCATAAGACTTTTGACCTCCTCTAATTTTGACTGTAGTTTTTTTTGATAGAGTTATTGTATTTCAATTTTTTTTTACTATTTCACGCGCTCAAGGTTCATCGATAAGCGATTGCGGACACTATCTTAAATATTTCTTCTAAGCTAAATCTCTTCATTATTACTTCAGGAACGATTTCTTAAAGTTTTCTTTTCATATGCTAGTCCGTAATATTCGGAACAAGTTTAGTCATCAGTTTGAATTTAAATTAAATATCTGTTATCAAATAAAATAATCGACTTGTTCCATCATACGCGATAAATAGTTTGAATTAATTTATATAAATAGAATCAGATACTACAGAGACCGGAGAATCTGTGTTTGACTTGATTCCAGTAGTTTATATCAATAATGGGCTTCTCTGCAGAGATAATTCTCCTGATATCAGATTTAACTTTGAATTTTTACCAATTTTGCCCTCTTTCCAGCAGAAACAGCTCGCTTAGATTAATGATTTCCTCGAATATATAGATGAGGTTTTTTTTTGAATTAATTTAGCTGCCATTAATATCAATGCTGGAGGCGTTTTGATAAAATAACTTCATTGCATAGGTCAGAATATTAAGGAAATTCTTCTCACTTTAAAAGCAAGGCGGTAACTTATTTTTGAGCTTGGATCTTTTATATCGGATGATAAGGTTGTTTAATACATCAATAAAATGAGAATAAGTTTAGGAAATAAGAAAATCTTCCTTTTATATTTTACTCACTCCCTTAAGATATTTCAACTCCTTTAACTCCTCGATTTTACTATAAATGAGGTATAGAAGATTGCATTTCATTGAAATAAGCTTTTAATCGGCTGTCTTTATTGCTTCATTGAGTCTTTTAAATACCTTTAATAAAAATTTCACATAATAGACTTGAGCCTATAACTGTGAGAAAATTTCTTTCTAAATGGTAGTAATGGTCTCAAAATGAAAGTCATCTTTTTATTAAATCTATTCTATGATTTCATTGTGTTCTCTTTTTTCAGTTGGGTCAGAATCAGGTATAGTGATCATTTTATTCTAATTTTAGCCAACCAAACAAGATTGAGTGTTGAATGCCTACATGTTTTCAAAAAGAGAGGATGATTTTTTAATTTTTGAAACTTTTTTATTCTTTTAATAAACAAAATTCAAGGGAAGAGTATTTTTCATCAACTGAATTTTAAGCATCGACAAAGACTTTGGTTTTATTCTGCTCTAATCGTCTTGGTAACTGCTACTATTTGTATTTTTTCTTTCCAAGGCTTTTTTCTTTTTAGGCGACTCATACTCACAAATTTGCTTTTCTGATGATTTGCTTTTAAGAATTATCTATTGCCCTGTTTTATTCTTATCATTTGGTAAAATAACGCAAGTATTTTTTAGTGGGGACGGCAATTCTTAATTTGATATTTTTTATGGATTATCTTGATGAAAGGAAAATGATAGAAGTTATTAGAGACTCATGCGCTCTTATACATCTCTAGTTAATGTTTTAAACAAAAATTATTTTGATTTCTGACTGATATTGGGAGGAATGATATCAGTTATTTCATATAGTGCCAATTCATTTTTTAACTCCTTTTATTTGGTAGATTTCCAGGGAGTTTTACCGGTTAGCATTTCATAAAATATAATTCCAATTGCCCATATGTCGCTTTTGTAGCTATATCTACTGCTCACTAGGGCCTATAGTGGCATATATAGTGGAGATCCAACATTTGTAGTGACATTCTTGGTACACTCAAAGACACCAATGGCGAATCCAAAATCTCCTATTTTAATCGAGTTATCTTTAAGAAACAAATTTGTTGGCTTTAGATCTCTATGTAGCATGTTTTTGGCAGCAATACTCCGATACCCATTAATAATTTGTTCGATAAATAGAGTAGCCTGATTTTAATTAAATTTCCTTTCCCGTGAAAGGCACTCTGCCAGAGAGCCTTCCTCGCAGAGTTCAGTGATGATATAATAATGATTTTGAGTTTGAATGACGCTGATTAATTTGAGGATATTTGCTGCGTCTTTTAAACTCTAGAGAGTTTTGATTTAGGCACTGACTAGAGATTTAATGACTGATTTTCCAGCTGTATCTTTATTCATAACTTTAATAGCGACAGTTGTTTCTAAATTGAAATAAGTTTACTTGTTTTAGAACAAAATCCACAATAAACATTGGAATATGAGCCGTTTCCTATACAATCCTTCTTCTCATAAGAAAAGTCGCTAATGACTTTTGTATTTTACGTGGAAATCATTAAGAACGATGAAATTATCAGAAGAGTTAGTTTAATAAATATAATATAAGGCTTTTCAGTCACTCAAATTAATATCGTATATAATAGGGAAAGATTTAGGTAGCAACGTTTTCGCAAAAGCATTTTTATTTCATTAAATCATTATTTTATTATTTTAAAACTCAAATTTTCATCGGAATTGTTGGTATTATAAATTTTGTTTGATTTTAATTTCTGTGTCCGTGCTGATACAATTATTCTTTGGTCAGCAAGAGACTGCATTCTTTATTTATTAAATGATTTGTATAAAATGTCACCAATGACGTAACTTTGAACGAAAAATATTCAGATATATCGAGCAATTAATTAGTTTTATGGGAACAAATAATAAAATTGAAAACTAGTGATAGAACAGCTGAAAATAGTTCAATACTTGATTGTAGATGGTTGTTGAGCTGAGAGTGAAAATGAAGATTATAATTTAAAATATTAGGCTAGTTATACCTATATAAAGATGATATATTAAACTTTGAACAGCTTAATTCAAATTCAACAGCAAACTGATCATATAATCACACCAAATCATCAGTTTCATGTATTTTTTAAGACTGTTTTCATCGTTTTGAAAGTTATAACTATTCTTTTGAATCATGCTCATATTTGGATATCATTTTGCTGTTGTGAATCTTAAAACCAGAATTTTATGCCCGATCCCCAATTTATGGAGAAATCACAATTTATTTCACTTATTCTGATGAGCCATAAAGGGCAAGTCTAATCCCCCGAAACAAATATAGCAAAATATCAATGAGCATAATACCTCCCAGCAAAAAAAAGTCTAGGTCAAATTGTTCAATATAGTTACTGATGTACTTAAAAAGCAAGAAGACTAGAAGAAAAATAGCTTATCCAAGGCAAAATATAATTCTCTCCAATATGGGATATTTAAACTCTCCTTTAAAGATGATGATTAAATCGTAGATAGCAAGGGGAATTGTAATAAATTGACAGTAAAAGGTGTCATTGTAAGCCAATGCAACTCCTAACAGCACTCCTACACTCAATATTCTTAAATAAGTCCAAAATTAATACCATTTTCGCCAAGGAAATTATTTATTTTCTTCAGTGCAGACATAAATAACAATCTGCAAAATTGGAAATAGTGATGTGATAGCTAAAATTAGTTCTGACACCACTAATTAACTCATATTCATTGTTCCAATATATATTTTAATCGTTGATTTGGTCGAGTATACCACTAAGGGGAGATAGATCCACTTGAAGAAGCCTTTTAAAAACGAATACAGAGGCTCATATCGAATATGAGGCTGGCTACATTTTTGAAGAGAGACCATTACAAAAAGTATGAGCATGACACCAACTATAACAATTCCAAAAGATAACTGAAAGCCTAAAGTGCAAATAATGTCTCCTGCATTGCAAAATGTGAGGAAGTTGTTATTGAAATTAACGATACTAGAGCCTAAACTTGAAGAGAATGAAGACGTGCTCATTAGAGAGGCAAAGAAGAAACACATCTGCAGAAATTATAAACTTCTAAAGTATATTTTGAATATAATTTGTATTGGCACGATTACAGCTAAACAAACTATCGAATATACTTGCCCTGCGACTACGTAGCTTCCAAGAATTGGCATATTTTTTATATTTATAAAATAGATATAAAAAGCTGACTAGTAGTAACTATTAGAATATTAGCCTTTCGCTTGTCCTCTATGTGGCTTTGATTGATAAAATAGAATGATTATAATATTATATATACAATCAGTAATTCACTCCGCAGAAAGAGGAATCTGAAATAATTTAGGACAATCCTCATCTGAAACCAAATCAATGAGATTGATCACACATAGACGAGACAGCATTCTTTTTTTTCGAGGTTATCTACGTATCTTCTTCGATTTAGATAATTTATAACTTTTATTGGAAGACGAGAGCAGATCTTTTTTTATTGCTTTGCCATCTCTTTGCTCTTCTGGATTACAATTGTCTATTTCACTATCTTTCAAGTTGTTGATCACTGAAGAAGAAGAACTAATATTTTTATCAACTATCTTTTGCCACCATTGACGATGTTCTTATTTAAATATTCCGTTTTTTGACATATTGTTGCACAATTCAGAACCGTATACAAATTTCAGAATCTATGAGTCACTCTCAGAGTCTTTATTCGATATTTCCTCCTGAATTGACTGCCGTTGCGCAATAAAGGAAATTTAAAGTCCGTTTTGATCGTTAAAAATTAGAGGACAGTCTGGAATTAAGGGTTCAGAAGGCAATCCTAAATCATTTGCGTTATTTTATCTGTTTGCAGAAGCAGCAGCAACATTTTCAAGAGAAGGCAATTTTTCTGATTTAAGCGCCTTTTATTAGCGATCTTCTACTCTGTGAAAATGTCTCTTGCCTTTGATACAATGCATACGTGCTTATGAGTTGTCTTCTTCTTTCAAAAAGCTGTGAAAAGACTTCTTTTTGCGTATCTTTTTAAATTTATCTATGGGGTGTGATTCAGATTGCTACTTTTCATCGGAGTTGGTCTTTTTAAGTTTGCTTTTTATAAAATTGGTCACTTTCTATTGTATCCTTTTGGAGAGTTACCAAATATAGAGTAGTAAAAACTTCATATCTTCGAAGAGCAAAAGTATTGACTGACTTTATCGATAAATTATAATAATAATCACCATTTTATTCAAAGCCAATCCGTCTGTTTTGTGATCATATTTTTAGAAGTGATCTCTTTACTGCCTTCTCAGTTAAGTTGAAATTAATAGTTTGATAATAAAGTTCAGTTTTAAGTATCATTAATGGTAAGTTTAGACTTGGTTTCATCGATCTATTTCTTGCAATCATCAATTTAGTTTAGAATTCCGAGAATGGCATCATCGGAACTACTTTCATTTTCTGTAATGGCCTTCACTCGGCTTCTTAGTAAATATCTCTGATTTTAATCCACTTTTTTCTTTTTTGTTAAAGGACTAAACTGATTAATTGTCACCACCTTCATGCGCTAGTTAATTCTCTTTTTAGTGCACCGATTTCCCATCTATTCTGACCCTTCTTCCTCCATACTCGGATTATTTCTCTTGTAGTTTTGCTTAAGATTGACGTGCTCGGATGGCCATTCATCCATCCCGCTGATCTACGACTCAATGGTCAGAAAATGAGGAGAGTGAAGGAGATCTTTATTATGAATAATAGAGATGGCCGAAATAGAGAAGCATTCGCTACGAACAGATTGAGAAAGAGAATCATCGGCGATAAAGGCCATGTTCAATTAATTTGAAGAATAATCCGACTCGATGAAGGGGACAGCGATTCGCGAAGGCTGTTTAATTTCACGCAGAGGCTTATCAGTGTTTTTACTATTAAATAAGTTGTTTTGCATACGTGAGTGTTATTTTTATAATGGCTCACTCGCTAAAAGAGGAGAACGTTCATTTTTGCAAAATGATTTCCGGTAAAATTTACTGATATTTGTAATCAATTGTGAATCAGTACAAATACCAGTCCAATGTATGAATTAATTATTAAAAAGTTCTGTATTTAAGGGTAGCTCAATAGAATTGATAAGAATTTAAACAAAATAATAAAGATGGCAAATATAAATATTAGATTGCAAAGCTCTTAATAATCTATCAGAAGTATACATCAAAATATATATCTTTTAAGATTCCTCTCTCTAGATTTACTTCCATGAATTCTCATCTTCATTAAGGCTTTGTTTGTTTCATTTTCATAGATTTAATCTATTATTTTTCGTGAGCTATAAAGCATAGATTAAGTTAAAAGATAAGAATTTTATCTGTATTGTAATTTTAAATGGGACAAAGGCTAAACTTTTTACTATTATTTTTTGATTGATTGAGTGTAATACTCCTAATTGTATGAATTTTTAGTAGCAAGAGGCGACTTGAATTCTTTTGATGTTTAAATCAGTCTCTTAGTTCTTGATTACATATTTAAAGATTTATTTTTTTAGCATTCACCATTTTTTAATAGTGGAATTTCAGTCAAGCCATTGCCATTAATATTTGATGGAGGGATTGAATTTGCTAGTGAGGGTCTGAAACCTGTATTCGGATGATCATACATCGTTTGACGAGGAGAAAGTACTGCATTTTGATTCGAGAAATGTTTAGGATAGTTTGGATAGGTATAATCCTGTGCTTTCTAATAATGAACTGAAGGAATCGAATTTATGAGAGTAGATTGTCGATTAATAAACTCAATAGGCCTGATTGATTGTGCAAACTGTAAAGGAGGAGAACGAGAAACTATTGTTTTATGATTGACTATCTAAGAAGGCAGTTTAAATCTATTTGAATTTGAATTAAAAACATGTGATGCTTATGCTTGGGGGTTAATGATAATTTCAGGAAAATCATAGTTTTTCCCTTCATGAAAATTAGTCTCAATCGTTATTTTAATATTTTAATGCTATTTGTCTTAATTTGGATCGCTTTTATTCATCTTGTAATTTATTATTCTACGAACAGGCTCCATTTTTAGCATATTGGCAGGAGAGAGTGGCTATAGAGATGTATATTTTTTGTTATTCAACGTTCTGTAGCTCAGTTCACTTAATTGTCGCTATCGTGCATCTCCTGACCGATTCTGATTTGATATGAGTTTTATTCCCTTACGAGATGCCTTCTATTTATTTAAGTGACTGTTAATATTTGCTGGATTTTTCATCAATTGATGAGGTGGCATTTGATATTAATTTTTTGGATATTGATTGTTTAAAAATGGTGAGCGTATTTTTTGAATTTGGGAAGATTGGCTCTATGATTTTGGGAGTTAGTTTATTGGATAATGTTGATTAGCTTTGCTTTATTATTCAGGAAAACTATCTATCATTTTAGTATTCATTTTAGTATTCAAAGATGACTGATGAACATTAGCAATATATTAATTTGATTTAGAATGATCATCAGTCTTAAAAATCCTAGCCCGAGTTCGTGGTTGTTGCTCGGCTATATTCTATCTTTCAATTATATCCATTCTATAAAAAAATGTTTTGAGTTTGTATTATTATCCTAAATTTAAAAGTAATTGATCAATAGCTAAATTTATTGAATGACTTAACCTAAAAGACAATATCATGAATCAATATTGCAACCCTTCCAATTTGATCCCTTTTGATTTAATCAGCTCTTTCAATGCAAAGTTTTCCTCACTTAGATTCAGCTTTTCACCTTCCTCCTGCATCAACAGTAAAGAAAGTTCCTTCATTTTGTTGATGATGTCTATTTTTTATTTTTCTTCCTTCTTTAACTTGATGGATAATTCTATGGTTTATCTATCTTATAACTTATTTTTATTTTGCTCTTCCATCTGATAAATCAGTAGTTTGTTCTTTTTAGTTAAATCCTCAATCTGCTGATTCTTTTCACGCACACTCTGCTTCATCATCTCCATCATTTTTGCTGACTACTGCCCCTCACTGATCTGCTTAATCGGCTGACTTGTCAAAGATTGATTTTAAAGTTTATTTTTCAACATCTTTATTGTTAAATTTGCTTCTTCTCCCTGCTGCTGAAAGAACTTAACGTCAGTCTCCTGTTTCTTGATGGTCCTCTTTAACTCTTCAATTTTCATTGAACTCAATTAAAACTACCTCTATTTATTCTGATACTCCGTTATGGCCTGCTTTAACTTTTTAATTTGCACTTCGCACTATCTTTTCTCCTCTTTCCAATTTTAGTTTTATTTTTCACATTATTTTCGATCCAGACATTACTTTAGTTATCTATTCTCTTTCCTCAGCTATTCAATTGCTTTATTTGCTTTTTTTAACTACTCTCGCTCTTTGAGAGTTAATATTGCTGCCTTTTTCTCTTACAACTACCTCTAATACTATTTTTGGGCTCGTTTGGTTTTATTACTATTATCTTAATGTTGAACTTTGCTTTATTTTGTTTCTTCATTTAATTCAAAACTTTTAGATTCATTTACATTTTCACTCCTGATCTCAATCGATGTATTGGGTGATTTTTGCTCCACCTGGTACAACAAATCCAAAAGTTGAGCCTCAGCTGCCGCTTCATTATTCATACTTTTAGGCGTGTCTTTTTTTTATTCAATTACACTATACATTGAAAAACTATCTTCAGGAAATTATTCTTCTCGCTCCCCAATCTTTTTGCGAAACGGCTTAGCTGATTTGAGTCTTATTTACTACTCGTATTTCATTTGGTCAAAAGGAATTGTTTGCTTGATATTGTCGCTAACTCCTTCGGTGAAGCTGTTCGTAAGCATATTAGCCTTTTTGTTTTCCTTATAGAAATTAGGTTCGATTGAACTTACTATTGAACTATTAGCATCATCATGATCCTATCTCTTCTCCTTAATAAACATCATACTTCTGACAGCATTGACTTGCTTATACTTGCTGCTTGTTGCTTCAATTGAGCAGTTCCTTACCATAGCGAGATCTATAACGTTGACGCTAGTATTCTTATTCTGAGTAATGATATCCTTGATCAGATCGATAGAAAGACAGAAAAACATATAAATTTAGTCTATTTTTTTCCTGGAGATAACTCTATCGATGATATATATGGAACTCTTTATGCTTATTACGTTTATTGAAAAGGAACTGAAATATTTTTTAGATTTGTTTCCCACAAAATCCTTAGTTTTAAAAAGCATATCTTCAGAAAACGATAAGGACTTGAAATAAGCTTAATTAAGACCTTGTGCATCTGTCACAGTATTCCTCAGTTCAATTAGATAGAAACAGATCATGGGAACTTTGTCAGCAGAACAAAAGCACAGCAAAAAGATAATTAGGTAGGCCATACCTTCAATATCTTCCTCGGGGCAAGCCGATATAACAATTGCAAAAACATCGTAGACTACTTTATAAACATCCTATTGATCAAGTTCATAAATGAGAATTCCTATAAACTCTCGTACAGTGTAATTGTAAGAATCCCACATTTTATCGAATACCTATCGCGTAAACTTCTTGTGCTTACGATCGTCAATGCTGATGTTAAGGGGACGCTTCTAAATTTTTTTAATCCATTTAGTGCCAATGCTACTTATTTTGCCGAAGGAAAGATGGTTTGAGTTAATATACTATACTACTTATTTGACCTCTTATCCGCATTTCGTACACCTTCTGTGAGGATATCTACTAAATCCTTGCTTGTAAATCATGACTCGGTCTTTGCCACAGTCTGAGCAAATAGCTCGGAAACATCTTTTGCATTGATGCTCCTTCCTGAAGACTCCAAATTATTTGCTACACATTTGGCAGTTCTTCTCGGCCCCTCTCTAAATGATAGTATTGTTTTTATCGAAAAAGGAGAGCGACATGATTTAGGTAAATCTCCAATATTTTAATAGTTATTATAATCTAATATTCGAGAGTAAAGCATTCGATGAGCTTAATATTTTGATTGAAAATTGCTGTAAAAAATAATTTGTTTGTAGATTTCATATATTTCGTATTACTGGGCATGTAATAGGATGTAATATCAATAATAATTTAAATTCATAAAGAAATCATGCTGGAGATAAAGTGGATTTGGCTGTTTTTACCTTCTTATTCGAAGGTGAAAAGGTAGAGGTGCGGCTGTTAGTTACTAAATTTTTAGGAGACATCGGTAAATTCAAAGTTTACAAAGGTCTTATATTTTCTTGCTTCTTTGATGAGCTTGCCCTACTCTTTTGCTTTTACTGAGCCTTTTTAATTATAATATCATTGAGTCCATGAGCTTTCGTCGTCATTCTGTCGATGGTCTCGATAATTTTACGATCGCTTTCCTCTTTGAATTGATAATAGTCTGTAAATAGATCTAAGAATAATGGATATTTCTTTTCGTCGCTTTAGAGTGAAATAATCTCGAGTTTTCTCTTTAAATAATATTTTTTAAGAAGGATATGCCGTTTAATAGGACAGTTTTCTACGATGTCGTCACCATATTTTTAGTTGTAGGCGGCAATCTAAGCTTCGGTGAAATTAATACGAAAAAGTTTGACGATAGTGCTGAGCATATTTTGAATTTATTCAAAGAAAAGATTAATGGAGAGGGGGAGAGTTTCAATATTTTGTGTTGGATTTCCTTTTGGTTTTGATTGTTTTTTCTTGTTACAGGATTTATCTGGAGCAAATTCAGTTGTCAATTAAGCGATTTTCTTTTTTAAAAAGCTATTTTCTCTTTTGAGTTGTTTGATCTCGAGCATGAGATACTACTATTGGTCTGTTGAACTGATATAATCATCACTTTCATTCTATGTTTTTAGGGGAGTGGGCATCGTTTTTTTAGATTCAATCACATTGGCTTTTTGCTTTGGACTGAGGACGTTGATGTCGGGTTTAAGAGTAAATATTTATATTTATAATTTCTGATGTCCGTTTTCGTATTTCATAGTGAAGTTAATGAGAATAATATTGAACTTTAATTCTTAAAATTAATAATTCGAAATAAGTTTTATGATTTTAAAACAATATTGGGTTATTTTAATCAATTTTTATAATTTATTCCGTACTTCACCAAATTATATCTGTCAAATGTTTTTAGTTGCATCAGAGATATGTATCTTTGTTTATTTAAATCATGGCCTTAAATATTTGAACATAAAGTACAATTGCTAAGTTCTATTCTGCATTTAGGGCAAGATTTAGATCTGAGGGAATAATTTATCTTTGATCAATATTCAATATCATCATAATTATGCCCAAGACAATGAAAGGTTAAAAGTAAAGGTTTAACTGTTAACTATAAACGACATGCTGCTAGAATGCGGAGTTGTGTTGTGCGTCTCTTGTAAAGGATCAAATAATTCTTTCAAATGATATTCATATATTAATTATAAAAAAATGCTATTTTAGAATCCCTTCAGTCAGGAGGGTCCATCTCGATACTAATAAGGCGGCATTTTATTGTATTTATCATTCTTTCAAGCTTTAGCCAAAAACATGAAATTCTACCTTTTGATAATCATCTGTCTTTTGGGATTAGGACATTCCATCAAATACGCTGTATTGAATATTTAAGTCAGAAATAATGTTTCATTCTTTTAAAATAGATAATAATCAGAGTAAGGATCATTAAAATAAGATAACGTTCCTGTAATTGCCTGTTATAAAATGAGAGTGAGTAGATACACATAAATTTAGAAATCTTTCGATATAGAATGCTGTAAATTTTCAACAAAACAGTGTACCCAATCTAATAGTGAAGATTAAGGGTAAATCTTAAAATATTGAGGTGTAATTTGATATTTATCAAGCGTACTAGCATGCTTCATCAGACGTATTATTTAAGCTAAATTAGAGTTCCAATTTAATAAATTAGACGTACCACTAATATAGATTTAGTGTAATATATAAATAATAAAGTCGTATAATACGCATGATCCAGAGTTAATTTTACGATAATTAGAAGTTTATCAATCTTAATTCAGAGTATTTTTTTGAATAAACAAGACGCATAAAAGAATATATTTAGGGTCAGTATTAAAAAAATCAGAAAGGCGTAACATAGAGAACTAAGAAGTGGTACATTTCAACCAAATCAGGGTATTTGTCAGAGAACGAAGGAGCATACTAAAATATATTTAGAGTTATTATTTAATAAATTAGTTGTAATGATGATCTCAATTAGGGTGTTCATACAATAAGTCAGAAGTATTCATAAAATCAATTTAGTGTAACAAATTAAAAAATTAAGGCGTTTTATTTAATTAATTTAGAGTAAATAATGGATCCAATTAGATGTGCTATTAATTTGATATAGGGTAATTGTTGTTTAAATTAGCAGTACAAATTAAGAAATCCAGTGTAGCTATGCTGAAAATTAGGGGTATTATTGAAATTATAAAGTGTATTGAAGGAAACAAAGTAGGCGTATTGCTATAAAAATTATAGCGTAATAATGAATAAATAAAGCTGTATTAAGCCTGTTAATTAAGCGTTCTTGCTCATATATCCAGCTGTTTTAATATAAATATTTAGGGTAATACTGTATAAAATTAGTTGTATTAAAATTTTAATTTATGGTATCTATGATGCAAATTAGAAGTTTAGATTCAATTAATTTTAGTGTAATAAATAAAAATACATAGGTGTATAAATAATGCAACTTAGGGTAATTCTGGATACAATTAGATGTATCGATTATATAAATCAGGGTGATGATACATGAAATCAGCTGTATTGACAAATTGACGAAGAGTATATTGAGAGTTTATTAAGATGTAAACTATTATTAAAACAAGGGTAGTTATATTTTAAAAGTAGGAGTATAAGTATTCTTATTCAGAGTATTTCTTTTAAAAATGAGACGTATCAAATAGTGCTGATTTAGTGTAAAATAATTTACAAATTTAGGCGTAAGCATACCTTTAATGAAGTGTAGTGATTGAGCCATTAAGGAGTATATAAGAATTAATTAAGAGTATCACTTTTCGTTAAAAAGCTTGATAATCCGATAAAATCCTAAAGCCAAATTTAATAAATACTGATTTCTTTCTAATGTTATGTATTTTTAGTTTGTAAGAAATCACATTTTGACTGAACATCTACCATTTTTGGTTGTTAGTATAATGAATGAAAGGATATTTATATAATTTTATTCCACAATGCAACTTCGCTTTAAAATTAAATCTTATTCCAGTCAAAGCAATAACTACCCCATTGGCAATCTCCTCTCTAAACATTCCTGGTGGTAATCCTAACGATTCTGTGATTACCCTCAAATAATAACAATCGCCTTTTACCAGCCAACTATCATTAAAACCATAAAAATTGGCTCTCATCCAATTAAAATTGCATCTCGCATTAACATTCTTTATCATTTACCAGAACATGAAGATCAAGGATTTGCCAAATATGGTTTTTTAACTTTTATGGAAAATACACAGCCCAATAATACAATAGTAGAAGTTAAGTAATTATGCAATGTAGAAATCAAAGCTTTATAAATACGATTGCTGTTACTTCAAAATCATATGAGCAAAGAAAATTTCTTTAATCAAATAGGCCTGTCATTACTAAGCTTCACTGGCACTCCCTTCGAAGAGCATGTTATACCAATGGCTATAACAAGCAATAAGTCTGGTGTATTTTTTGAGACTCAAATTAGTTTGTTGACTCAATTAAAGAACAAGTTTATTAAAAAATAAGCATTTGAGGAGGTAAAGCAAGTAAAACAAATTCTCAATTTTATAATCAAGGCTAATTAAAAGCTGATCTAATTGTAAAATTCAAAACAGATATTTATAAAAGATGAGAACTATTTGGCTGCAAAAAAAATTAAAGAAGAAATGCTTGGATTTAAACTTAAAGTCACTGATGTTGTTAATAATTTATATGATTTCGATCAAAACCTTCTGAAAGCTATCAAATCTGATATAGTTTTGAAACACAAAATAGAAGAATTAGGATTTTTAGGAGGTAGCTCGGATGTGCTCGAAAACAGTCAGGGAAAAACCTCACGGTTGAAGGAAGATTTAGAGCTTTTGAAAGAATAAGAAGAAGTTATGAGCGAAGAGGAGGAAGAATAAAAAAATTAGGAGAATAAGGACTAAAGTATGGTCAACTATTAGGATAGAATACTTCCAGCCGTGATGAGTAGAATAAAAGGAATAACACATACACAAGTAGCTGTTTAATCCAGTGAAATTGGAGATAATGAATTTTTTTAGAAAGAAAAGGATAATGTGCTCCCTGCGGAGCCTGAAATTCTCAGTCCTGCAGATGAAGCAAATTCTTCTTATCTTCTCGAATTTTATGATAATTTGTTTATTCGCAAGATACATTCCAGATATTGGCAATTTCGGTTATAGGCAATTTCTCAAGCCATTGCAGAGCTCAAAGGTGGAAATAGTGCTATGACTAAGAGCAAGTTAAGATGCTATTTATTTGTATACTCTCTTTCACTAAAATCTCACAATTATCAAACATCAAATGCAGCTCTATAACTGATGAATTTTTTGACACCCATGAGAGTAGAAGGATAATATAAGAATTAATTGCATAATTAACTTGAAAATGTTATTAAAATCACATTGAAAAAAATGAATGACAGCAACCAGAAAATCAAAAATCAAGCTGAAAAAACTCTTCTTAGGATTATTGAGAGTTCTTTGTTTGGAGTTGGTATTTGCTATTCTTCAATAATTAAGTCTTACTCATAAAAGACCAGTGCCAAACTGAGAAAAACCAAATTACAAAACATAGATTATATGGTTTAAAAATATGGAATTGGTGAAAATAAAGTTCCTTTAACTGTGGTTGATTTTGCGTTAAAGGCTGCAAATGATCAGGATGCAGATGTTAGAAAAAGTGCAATAGACTTGATAAAGTCAGTCAAAATGAGAGGAGGGAAGGATAGATTAGACAACATGCTCATCGAATCCAAGGGATTTAAAAAATCACTTGCAAAACAGCTTGGCAATTGATACTTTATTACAATTTTTATGGTTGGATACCCTTTACCATAATAGAAAATAAAAAATTATTAACTTAAGGATATCAATCATTATGTCAAAAAATGATAAGATAATTCGCTATATTTATTTTTGCTTTTTCACAGTCATAAGACTTTCATACAATCATTCCTTTTTGGGAGTTTCTATTTCTTCCTTTTTCTCTTCAATAGGCTTTGGTTTACTTTTTTTCAATTTTATTGAACGATCAAATGGTAGAATTTATTTTACTAGTCGTGTATAACCATTCTCATCTTGATGCCAAAACATACCAGGAGGGGCAACTGTAGAAAAACTCTTTGTTTTACCTTTTTCATTATCCATCGTCGTAGCTATTTCCATATATATAAATATGGGGGGGATTATATTTAAAAATAATTTCGTAATTTTTTCAATTTATTTGATAGCAGCTATTATCTGCCTATTATAATCTTGAATTGAAGATTTATAAACTTCCTCTTCTTATCATCAATATATGGAATTATCCGTATAATTCCTATATTTTATTAAAACA
>Ga0302186_10001940_pt1 | contig 16400 bp, 15 predicted proteins | sample II_Bog_E1_2_FD_198782 | JGI IMG/M metagenome (GOLD analysis project Ga0302186, IMG submission 198782) | Peat permafrost microbial communities from Stordalen Mire near Abisko, Sweden - II_Bog_E1_1 | ecosystem: Environmental > Terrestrial > Soil > Wetlands > Peat | place: Sweden: Abisko... | reverse complement strand
ATTGTTTTTTTTTTTAATTATTTAACAAATTTAAATTATGATATAACTTATTCTTTAATTAATAAAAATTTGTAATTACCGTAATTAAAAAATCTATGAAATTAATTTCAAATATTAATGCAATTTAACAAATTTAAATATAAAATTAAATTTATTTTTTGAAAAAGAAAATTAAATTTTTAAATTCATTCTAATTTTAAAAACTATCATATTCTAATCAAAAAAAATCAAAAGTCTGTCAATCCAAATTTAAATCAAAAAACAAAAATACCTCAATGGCGAATCCTTTCGAGCTCATGTCTAGCAATCATCGTTTTGTGTTTTATAGAGGTGACCCATTTTTTCACATTTTAAGCTAATTTTTTTCTTCGCAGTGATGGAAATGAAGAAAAACCCAAACAAAATCAAAGAAAAAAAAGAAGAAGAAGATGAAAATCAGAAAAAAATCAGCAGTTTAATAAAGAATTTAGGCTACAAAAACAGAGAAATTCAATCATTAAAGAAAGAACTCAATTCGTTAAACCAAACGGTCTGGAGTGCCCTAAAACTAATAGAAACAAATAATAAATTAATGGAATTACGATCAATTAACCTAGAAACGAAAAATTCAATTGGGAATCAAAAGAAAATCAATGAAAATTACTACCAAAACGAAAAAAAATTTGACGAGTTTGAAAAAAATGGAGAAAAAACAAAAACTGAGGTTGGGAAAAATGATTCAGAAACAAAAAAAACAATTTTGGAAGAACCACAAAAAGAAAATTCCAGAGATTCTTGTTTTTCTTGTTTTTTGATTTGAAAAAAGAAAAAGAAATGCTCTTTTTTTTTTGAATTAAAACAAAAAACTCTCTTCTTTTTCAAAAAAAACTTTTTTTATCATCATCAAAATTAAGTTTTTTCATAACAACAACAAAAATTCATCTTTTCCTTTTTCGCAAATTCCTCAACAACATCCACTTTTCTTCTTTTGTTCATTTTTCTCATTATTTTCCCCGAGATGAATATTAGCTAAAACCCATCCCAATGTTTAATATAAAATCGTTTAAAAACCTGGTTGTTGTGGTGTGGCAAGGTTTGGGGGAGCTGCTAAGGCGTTGGTTTCATTATTTCCAGGTAAACTCACAGCGATGGTTTTGAATAAATTATTGATATTATGTCCGCTTTTGGCCGAAACTTCCATGAATAAAACTTCTAATTCCTTGGCTTTTTGTAAGGCATTTTCAGTGGTTACTTCTCTAAATAAAAAACTCATTTAATTTATGAAATTTGGGGTATTTCGAGCCTCTTTTCAGCCATATCTATCTTATTTCCGACAATACAAATCACCACATCAGTGCCTCTTTCAGTCCGGACATCATCGACCCATCTTTTCACATTTTCGAAGCTTGCGAGGTCTTCAAATAATTAGATTTTTCTTTAATTTTCAATGTGTTTTACTGGTTATATCATAAACAATTATGGCCACTGCAGAATCTCGAATATAGCTTGGAATCAATGATCGGAACCTTTCTTGACCAGCAGTATCCCATAATTGCAATCTTATCGATTTATCATCATAATTCAAAGTCTTTGATATGAAATCTATTCCCACAGTTGGCTAAGAATTTGAAATTTCAAAGGAAAAATCGAAAAAATGAGAAAAAAACATGTTCTTTTCCATCGAAAGTGTCAAACATGAAACGATTGATAATCGAAGTTTTTCCAACAGATTGATCGCCGAGGAAAACCAATTTGAATTTCGAAATCGGAGATACTATTGAGCCTTTAGTATCATGGGAAGTGTTTTGGTTCATTTTAGAGAAGAAAAATCGAGGTTTTTAAAGAAAATTTAATTATTTATTTCAAATTTCGAAATTAACTACTCTGAAAAAAAAACTTCATTAATTCGCAATTGAATTATTAGAGAAATTTTCTAATAATTTCGCTAATCTTTTATTCATGATTTCCTGATTTTTTAAGGATTTCTCCGCGAATCCATCGAATTTCTCCTTAAAACTCGCGATTTTATGAACCTCACGTTCCAAATTCTCCAATCCTTTAACGATTTCTCTGAAATCGTTATTTTCTCCTGAAAAATCCAACATTTTCTCTTTATCTTCGCTTACAAAATCAGCGATATTTTCCTTCAATTCCTTACAATAGGCCGTATAAAGATATTTTCTAAAGAAACCAGCATTTCTTAAGGCTTTTTTCTCATCTTCGCTTAATTTCTTATCAATTTCAGTGATTATGCCTGTTTTCTCATAGGCATTAGCCAATTTGTTCATTCCAGAGACTTTTCCATAGGTATCGCTGATGATTGAAATCAGGAGATTGAGCATAACGATCATAATAATTAAGGTGCTGATGAGAAAACCTGCCCAAAGTAAAGAAAAAGCCACAGAATTCTCACTAATATTATCAAATCCATCGAAATCGCCTAAAATAAGTCTATAAAAAGCATTAAAAGCTTGAAATATCGTGAAATCCGGGCTATTAGTGAGAAGAAAGCCTGAAAAAGCCAATGAACATAATAAAAAGAACATAATGATCAAAAAATAGCTCATATCAATAGTAACTCTAATGATTAATCTGATCATAAAGGCCATAGCTTCAAATCCTCGAGCGAATGAAAGGAATCTTAAGGAGGCTAATAGCAAATTAATTGAATGATAAATGCGTAAATTGAAGATATTGCCTTTGATTAATCTGAAAACTTGGCCTAAATCATTAAAAAGCAGAATCGCTAGGAAAAATAAAGCTGGAATATCCATATAATTATCGAGATCTAGGAAATATCGCCATCGAAGCTTATGAATAGAGAAGAATTCCTTGAGTAAAAAACCCAGGAAAAAAAGACTCAAAACACAATCCAAGATAATAGTCGATAAATTAATGAAATTAAAGAGATTCTCATCATTTTCTAATAATCTCCTAGGGAAAACATAAAGCGAATTCACCCATAAGATCATCAAATATAAGGTATAAATCAAAGCTTCTCTAAGGAAATAATCTCTGGCATAAGAATCCCATTTATATTGAAGAATAGCTAGAAATACACGGCTTCCGAATAAAGGATGATCTGAATCGAGCTCATGGGTCTTCACTAGGAAATTCTCATCGAAATCTGGATCGAAAATCCCAGGCAAATCGAGCATTTTTATCTCCAGACTTTTAATAAGTGCTTGATTCAGCTCTTTTTCGATTTTCGGGCTTCTTTTCAAACATTTGCAACATTTCTTATGAATTGGCTCGTTTTTCAATAAAGATTTCTTAAAGGTTTTCTTAATAGCTTCAGTTCTTTTATTCAGGAGATTTTCCTCTATATCTTTCTCAGTGACCACTAAGAGATTCAAAGAAGCCTGTAAAGGCTCATCGAATTCGCAATAAGTTCTAGGTAATTCACCATAAGGCTCACAAAATCTCGATTCCAAGAGTTCGGAAACATAAGAAGGCTCATATTCTATTAATTTACTAAGGATTTGTATAGTAATTGATGGACAACAACCGGGTCCTAAAGAACTTCTTTTGAGAGCTTTAATGAATAGATGGACTATCGCGATATTATTCAATTCTAAAGCCAAAGATATTGGAGTTTGTGAAGGTTTATTGAGGAAAGGAATTGGAAGATCTAATGAGAATTTCGGGGTCAATTTATAGAAAATGCAGATATTCAATAGGATTTCAAGACTTTTCTCTTGTTGATAAAAGGCTAGATAATGAAATATACTGAGATTATAAGGATAGATTTCTTTGAAAAGCACTAGATCTTTCATTGATTCTAAAGAGAAAAGTCTTGGATGTTTTTCTAAGAGTTCTGATATAGAAAGGTCTTGATTTTCCTTCAGAATTTCACCTATAACCTTTATTTGAGAAAAACATAGATAATTCGTGATTCTGAAACTCACTAGAAATTTATCTATATATGCCATAAGTTTCCTCTCATTCTTATAATAGGTCAATCCTCTGAGTTTATAGGCAAAAGGACCAAAAGTCTTGATTTCCTGTCCAGTGGGTATACTCCATATTCTAATGATTTTATCTTTACTACAGGAGGCAAAGGAAAGACCAGTTTTAGGCACTGCCAATGCATTGATTTTAGCTGAATGACCTATGAATTTCTTCTCCAGAAGCCCAGTTTCTATATCCCAGAGTAAAATACCTCCGTTTTTAGCCCCTGTGAGCAATTTTAAATCATTAGAAATGAAACTCATGGTCGAGATTTTAGATGAACCAATAAATTGTCTATATATTTGATTAGTAGAAAGCTTATAAAGCAGGATTATCGAGGGATTAATAGCCACAGCCAATAAAGTCTCATCAGAAGAAAAAGATATCTCTGAAATGGAAGAATCCTTCTCGGGTAAATCAAGCTTTTTCCCTTTGATATTCACTAATTTCGATAAATTCAGGATTTCCTCTTTTCGGAATAAGACAAGCTCCATAAAATCGCCTTCTTTGAAAATCGAAGCCAAAAATTGGCCATTTAAAGAAAAACTCAGCTTTTTAACGAAATTCTTCACTCTAATCGTTTTCATAGCCTCGAATTCGATATTAAGGCTATTCAATTGGAGGATTTCGATATAAAAACCAGAAGAAAAGGCTAGAAATTGCTCATTTTCTGAGATAGTGGCCTGGATTTCGCTTCCTTCAGGACTATCTTCATTAAAAACCTTAAGGATTTTGAGGCTTTTCTTATAATCCTTTTCTAATAGATAAAGTTTATTTAGATCCCAGGCCAAAACCTTTGAATTCCTTAAGATTTTAAAGCCTTTGATATCTCCAGTTCCAGCTAAAAACCTCTCTTTTTTCGTTTTTAAAGATTCCAATTTCATATAGAAAAGTCTATTACCATCTGAATAGAAAAGTCTTCTACTATCTTTAGAAAAGGCAATAGCCGTTAAAAAGCCTTTGAAATCAAAGGTTTTCTCTATGATTTCACGTTCAGAACTCCATAAAACCAATCTTTTATTATCTATTATAGCCACTATCCAAAGTCCATCATTCGAATATCGAGCATTATCGAGACTTTCGATATAAGAATCCTCATAAAGAACCTTATTTTTCTTTAAACTGATATCCCAAAGCCTCATTGTCATATCTAAGCCACTAGAAACTAATTTCTCAGCTTCCAATGGACTAAACCAAAGACTCGTGATTTCATTAGTATGACCAAGAAGCACCTTTTCCTCTATATTTTCTAATATATTATAGATCTTTATGGTAAAATCTGCTGATCCTGAAGCCAAAAAGCTAGAATTGCTTGAAAAACTCAAGGAAATCACCTTTTCCTTATGTTTCCCAATGATTTTCCCTTCTTTTTCATTAAGCCATAACCTCACGGTTTTATCAAAACTACCAGAAGCCAATTTCTGTTGCGAAAAAGCTAGACAATTCACTGTATTTTCATGTCCTATATAGGTTTTTAACTTCTTTATCTCTGTTTTCTCTTGAATTGAAGTCCTCAAATCCCAACTATTGATGTTTTTATCGTTTCCCGATGTGAAAAAAACCTCATTTTCCTCATCGAAACAAATCGCGAGAATTTCAGCTTTTTTCTCTTGATTTCCTTTTAGGGGAAGTAAAAAATTGCCCATATTTTCATTAATTGCGAAAAACCCGAAATTATCGAAACTCACTATTGCGAGATATTGATCATTAGGTGAGGCTTTTATTAGAAGAATCTTAGATAGTTCAAAGGGTCGATTGGGAGTTTCTAATGGATTAATAGGGAAATAATGGCTGAAGAGAAATTCATTATAATAATCTAAATAATCCTTTAGTTTATAATTATGAGATTCCAAATAAGTGGTCAAAGAGATATAGGAAGAAAGATGCGATTTCGGGCGAAAATCATGGAATTTAGGGTTATTGGAAACCGGCTGAAGAGGAGAATCTAGGGTTTTCGGGTGCTTTGGACGGAAGCCCATCAATTCGGTGATTTTCCGGGGGAAATTTGAAAGCAGGGGCTCTTTTGACATTATTTCAAATGGATTTAAAAAATAATATATGAATTTTAGAGAAAAAATAAGAAAATATTGGAAAATAGAAGAAAATATAAAGAAAATATTAAGAAAATATAAAGAAAATATAAAGAAAATAAAGAAAATATCAGAAAATATAAAGAAAATTAAAGAAAATTAGATATGGATTTTCTCCCCTTTCAGACTATAGTGATAGTGGCTCTTCTCTTGATATATATTTCGACCTCGCATATAATAGAAGTCAAAAACGTAAGAAAATGAATAATATCCAATCTCCCTCTTAATTTCTACTCTATTTTTCATCTCTAGTTCATATATCTCCATGAATCAGCAGTTGCTATAGTAATGGGTCTTCTCACAGCAGTCATAATAAACTGGGTACCCCCCCCCCCCCTTATAAAACCTAATATATCTTTCTTTATAATAATAGACCTCAAATGCCACGATCCAATTTAATGATGAGATTTTCTTTAATTTCATCCTCCCCCCAATAATTTTCGCAGCGGGATATAATCTCCGAAAAAAAGACTTTTTCGAGAATTTTGGGTATATCATGTTCTTCGGAATGGTGGGCACGATTATAACTTTCACGATAATCGCCTGTTTCGCTGGCTTTTTCAATGAAATCCCATATATCATGCCCACTAAGCTCAAAATCACTGATATCCTGATGTTATCCTGTATTCTATCCGCCACTGATACGGTGGCAGCCCTTTCTTTAGTAAAAGAAAGCCGATATCCTAAGTTGAATTCCATTTTATTTGGTGAAGGAATCATGAATGATGCTGTGAGCATATTGATCTTTCGATCCGTGAAAAATTATATGGTTGCATCCACTTTTGATGAATTCGGCTTGAAAGCCATACTCTTATTAATTATGGAATTCGGATATCTATTGGTGATGAGTGTTTTCATAGGAATGTTCTTTGGTTTAGCTATCACTATAATCTTCAAAAAATGTGGATCATTTAAAGGATTCCCTATAAGAGAAACCTCTTTTATGATCCTCATAGCTTATTTATCATATCAAGTGGCTGAAATTTGTAAACTTTCTGGAATTATCTCATTATTTGTCTGTGGGATCATAATGGCACACTATACATTCCATAATTTATCTGAGGAATCACAAAAGGGCACAGTTTTGGCTTTTGATACTGTGGGATATCTGGCTGAGGCCTTAGTTTTCGCATATTTGGGATTGACGGTGTTTTGGATTGACACGAAGGAATTTCATGCTTTGTTTATTGTCTTGATGATGTTAGTTTTGGCCTTTGCAAGATTTATCTCGATTTTTTTGTTACCTTGTCTGTTGTTTTTGTTGAAAAAAAATTTGAAAATACATTCCAAAGAATTGAAAATCATTTGGTATTCAGGATTGATTCGGGGAGCTATTGCCTTTGCCTTGTGCTTTCATGTGGAAACACCCAATAAAAAAACAATCATTGCCACGACAATTTCCATTGTTTTGATCACCACGTTTATTTTAAGCACGTTATTACAATCTTTTGCTGCCTATATCGGATTGGATAATGATCAGAATAATAAGTCAGTTATTTTTTTATGATTTTTTTGAGCATTTTTCATGTCAATTATGATTTTATCTTGATTTTTGTCTATATTTTTTTATATGATTTTATATATAAATTTTTTATTTTATATTGATTTATATAATTTTTATATGATTTTATCTGATTTTTATATATTTTATATGATTTTTATATATTTTATATGAACTTTTATATATTTTTATATGATTTTTATTATTTTTCTTTTCATTTTTATTATTTTATATATTTTTTCTGAAAAATTAATTTTTTTTATAAAGTCTTTTTCCCGAATTTCAGAAATTCATCATCGACAATCGCGAAAGTGAGGAATTGAGTCGTTACAAGGGAATTGGTGACCCATCTGAGCCAGACCTTGCTTCCAAGGACCCTGAGAAGATTCAAAAGCAACTAGAATACGTGAAGAATCAAGAATTCGATAAAATGAATTTCCTTCAGAAAAAATGGGTGAAATTCGATGAAAAAGTGATGAAGCCGTTTTTCTTGGGCAAGGATAAAGATAAAGAAGATGCGTTGCTTCAAAAGCCAAAGAAGCCTGAAATGATCGAATTTACCTCAAAAGGGTTTAAATGAAGATTGTGATTTAATAATTTATTGACTTTTTGTTTCATTAAAAATCGTTTTTTTAATATATATTCCGATAATTGTTTCTCTGTTTAAAACAACAACAAAAGGCCCATTTCAAGCAATTGGCCGCATATTTGAAAATATTGATTTTATCAAGAGAAAACGCTAACATTTCTAATTTTGTAAACGATTTTCTAGCCCCGTTCAAATATAACACATAAACCTTCGCATTATAATCTTTCCCCTCGATAAAATAATGCTTTTTCTTGATTTTCACCATCAGAAATTTATTTTTCTCATAAAATCTCTGAGCTGGCTCATTATATTCCACCACATGCAAATATACATATTTTAAGGTGTTTTTCTCGATTTCTTGAGTTCTTTCAATGGCATATTTCACCAATAAAGAGGCAATTCCATGTTTCCTATATTCATTAATCGTTCCAATGGTCATAATATATAAAGATTTCAATGGCTTGAAGAAATCCTTTATCCCAAAAGCCATATATTTCGAATTCGCAGGCCGAATATCATAAAGAATGCATCCCACTATCACTTTTTCTGATATCCTGTTGGTTTTTATCACTTTATATTCAGCAATGATACATTCTGATCTCTTTTTCACTATAGATTCGAAATATTCAGAGGTATAATTGATTGGGAACCATTCTTTATGAAGTAGTTGGATTTCTTCGAGTTCTTTACGAGATTTTAATGTTCGAAGGGTCAGGTTTTCAATGTGGAAGGAGGATGGAAGAGTTTCTTTGAGAGTCTTATGCACAGAAGCCACGTAGGATTGGTTTTGAATGGATTCTGGGGGAAAAGATTCAGAAAGTCGGATGATTTGAGCCATTTTCGAATTTGGGGTTTTAAATAACTTTTAATAAAAACTAAAAAATTTCGGAAAAAATACAAGAAATTTTGGTCTTTGGTTAAATTTTTTTTAAGAAATTTTTTTTTCATTCATTTTAATGAATTTTTTTTCTTTCAGAATTTTTTGGATTTTTTTTTAGTTTATGATTTTTTTTTAACTGATTTAATAATTTTTAAAATGGCGAAATCAATTTTTTTTTTATGCCAAAAATTGGAAGATAGGATTTCGATTTTCCAACCCTGGATTTTGCTCAAAAGAGTGACTTTTTAAAGATTGAAAAATTGAGATAATAAAATTCTAAAAAAAAAATATAAGTTTTTTTTTTAAAAACAAATGTTTGTAAATCATTTTAAAAACCATAAATTATTAACCACCAAAAATGGCAAGACATGGAATGATTTTTTGAATGTTTCTTTGATTTTAAAGAATTAAATGCAATTCTACATAATTAATTATTTTTAAAATAAAAAAAAATAATTACAATGGTTTCTAAAATTCAGCAAAATAATTCCGAAATTTCCTTGCTTCCTCACTGCATATTTAAATTCAAAATTTCTTTCATCGGTGATTATAATGTGGGAAAAACATCAATACTCAATCGTTACCTATACGACACATTTAGTGAAAATATTTAAGTATTTCCCAAAAACTTCATAACTAAATAATTTAGTAATTATTCAACTAGCCCACAGTCGGAATAGATTTTTATTGAATTATGAAAGCATCTATGTCACTAGACTGCAATTTTGGGAAACTGGAGGTCAATTAAAATTCAGAGATTTCGCGCCTTCGTGTATAATCGATTCACATGTCGCAGTTATGGTTTATGATATAACAAGTAATTTTTTCTTCTAAAAAAATCATTAGAAATTAAAGAACAAAACAAGCTTTGATAATGTAATAAATTGGGTTGGTATGGCAAAAGACAATATATTGTCTGGATGAATCATTTGTATTGTTGGAAATAAGAGCGAATTGGATGAGACTAGGTATTTTTTCTTTTTTCAAAATTAAATTCAGGAAAAGACAAATCCCCACTGATATGGGCTTAAACTTAGCAATAATTTTGGGTGCGATGTTTATGGAAGTTTCAGCCAAAAATGGAGATAATATCAATGAATTGTTCAAATCTTTAGAGTTGAAATTGTTGGAAGCTCGGGAAATTTCCGAAAATTGATTTTTTAATTTAACGATATAATAAAAAATAATAAAATAAAAATTATCATGAATTTTTTTTTCTTTCTTCCAAATAAATCCTTAATCCAACGAAAAAACCCAGGTTTTTAGAACCTTCTTAATTTAAAATCAGAACTCCATCTCCAATTCTTAACTTTCAAATCAAACCCATCAAATTCCGATTCCTTCCATCTTTCAATGCGTAAAAGTCTAAACCTTAACGAGTCTTTCCCATCCCCTCTGGATTCCGCAGACACCAGTTTCGATCGTAGTGAGGACATCTCCACTCGGTTTCTTTAATAACTTTCTTTCAGTCTTTTAATTTACCTTAATAAACAGAAGCGAAACCAAATCCTTCAGCAGTTTATCGCTTTTCTTGGACCGAGATCAAGAAATGGAGTCTTTTCGAGCTTCGAACGCACGTCGTTTTTCAACCACTTTTCTCAGAAGAAGTTTGAGCCATCGTCGATTAACATCACCTTTGATAGAGAAAACTAGTAAAAGAAAAATGACCAAACAATCTTTTGTAGGACTTCCTGTGTTTGAAGTGAAAGAAGAACAGGAGGTTGTTTTTCTAAAGAAAGCTTTAAATTAAGCATTGAGTAGAAAGAAAGCAAGCTGAAAATCTCTAAAATTAAAATCATTCATGATGATGAGGAGTTTGGTAACAATAATCATAAATCGAAATCAGTGAGGAAAAGCTCAGTGCCAAGAAATTCATCTAGAAGAGGTCGAAGTCTTGACCCTTTAAGACTCCCTAAGGTTGAAGAGGCTGAGCTGCAAGAAGAAGATCAAATCAAGCCACAATTGAGCTATTTGATGAAATTGGACGTTTTTAAAGATAAAAACGAATTCAATTTGAATTCCACCAAAAAAATCGGCAGTTTCTTTGAGAAAAGCCAATTTGTCGAATGTTCAGAGCTACCAATTGAAGAGGAATTGGAAAAAGAGAGGAGGAATATAGAGTTTTCAATTGGTTTGTTCATCAATCCGATGATAGTAGATGAATTGGATGAGAGAAAAAAACGGATTTTAATCGGAGAACAAGAAAATAATGAAATTTTAGAAGAAGATGAGAAAAATGACCAGGAAGACAATAGATTATCTAAATATATGACACAATGTAACAATTATTATGTTGTTTTTTTGATGTTTTTTTTTGGAAAATAGCGAGAAAATCAATGAAAGAAGAGAAAGTTTTCATTAGGAGAATTATAAAAGGAGAGATCATTGAAGAGAAGGATCTTATAGCGTTGAGTTTGGATAAAGAATTCGTGACGACTGGCTTCCAAATGCAGACTTTGGTGGAAAGTCAATATGAGATCGAGGAAAGAAGTGACAGCGAAAGCGATAAAGAGGAAAAAAAGAAGGGGGATTATGAAGAAATGAAGATGTTGGAAAAGGCCATTGATTAAATATTAGGTATTTATTATTTTATAATTTATTACATGAAAGAATCAAATACATGTATAATATTTATCCATTTAAATTCAAACATGCTTTATTCTATTTTATGTAATTGGAATTTGACAAAAAATTGATTTAAGAATATTTTATATAATTTGTCATTGGAAAATTCGAAATAAGTGATTAAGAAATTTAAATTTACATATAGAAATTTCCAAATTTTTTGTTATTTTTCTTTGGATTTTTTGTAGAGAAAAATAATTCTTCAAAATAATTTTTTATTATTAAATAAATAGGTCTTCAAACTCTTATTTTATAATTTTTATTTATTCGAGCAACATCTCTAATGTCCAACATTATTACTTTTCTTTTCCTATACATTTTCACCTTTTGCAGAGCAACCGTCATAACTCTCAATTCATATTCTGGCTCCGGTCAATATGATGAATTCATTCAAAATTCTAAAATAGGAGATTATCTGATGGGAGTGGCCTGGTGACCTGGTGTTGTGCTTATGCAGATATTTCAAAAAGTGGGATATTTGGGCGATTTATTTCAACAGATGGGAATTTATTAGGACCTGCTGAATTACTCTTAATTCAAAACTTTGCTAATGGTGCTATGGGCGAATGCAATAATTGGAATGGTACATCTGTCACTGCTTTGCAAGATGGCACCTTTATGCTTTTGGCATATAATTGACAACTTTTAAATTGAGGTGCAACTAAATTTAAGAACGATGGAACCTTATTAAATCAATATTATTTAAAATCAGCCAATTATCCAACATTGCTTGATCTAAATAATGGAAATTTTATATTGCAGATAGTTTGCGTATAACTTGGCCAGTTAATGATATGTGTGACCCAGTAATCATTCAAATCTCTTTGTTATAATCAATTTAGATTATTGAAAAGTTCCCAAAATGTTAGCACTGACCCACTTTCTTGTGGTTTCCGCACTTCTTCAGCATTATTAAGCAATGGGAATGTAGTTATATCATGGATGGAAGAATCCAACTTTACGAGAAATTTAGGTGGTTGGAGCTATCGATTTAGAATCTTTGACAAAAACATAAATCCATTAACTGATGAAATTCACCTAAGTCCATGGTTAACTTATTGTAAGATCTGGAACGGGTGGAATGAAATGCCAACGACCACTATTGACAATATTGGTTTTATTTCAACTTGGATGACTGATTTGCAAGGCTCAATATCTCCATCCTTCATGATTCTATATAGCTTATTTAATACTGATGGGGTTCCAATCAATCAGACAATAAAAATCGACACTTCAAATAATTTGGAAAGGCCTCTGACTGTCGCTTTGCCTGATAAAACTTTTCTTATTTATTATGAATATTTGGATTCTAGTTGTAATTGTTGGGGCTATAAAATAAAACAATTTGATTTAATTGGAAATCTAACATTTTCTTATAGCTATATAAACAATGGAGCGAATGTTGCTTTCCCACGAATAATCCTTCTAGAAAATGCTAGCGTGTTCATTTCTTGGCAAGAAACTTCCAATAATAATAATAATATTTTGGGACAAGTCATAAACATTGGCACAATAACTGATCTCAGCTCTTCATATCCATTTCAAAGCAATGATGGAGACTTAAACAAACAACCTCTGTTTTTCTCAAGTGAGATCGCCTCTTTAAACAAAGGTTATTATATAAATGGAATAGAAGAAAATCAAGGTTTCGGAATTCGGCTTTCAAAACAGAAAGGAGATTTTAATGGCGATGGTTTCTTTGATTTATTGGGATATTGTTATTATTATGGTATTAATCAAAGAAAGATTTACGTGCTCTTCGGTTCAAAAGAAGGTTTCCTAACAGATTTAACAGCAATAAATGGAACCAATGGATTTTATATCTTATTTAATGATTATAGTAATGAAACCTATTTTGAAGGGGTGAGTTTTATGAAAAACCAAACTAATGCTAGTATTGATGATATCATGATCGGGTCTTTAAAGGCTAATGGAACTCAAGGTGCAGGGAAAGCCTATTTAATCTATGGAAGCAGAAATTGGACTAATCAAACTGTGGATCTGACCACTGTTCCTGATCAAGTGCTCCTTTCCAAAGGATTGATAATTTCTGATAATATAACTACTGCGGGATTGCAATATTTCTCATATTCTTTCACTAGTTTGGGGGATATCAATGGAGATGGAAAAATAGATATGGGCATCACCACTGTTCAATTTGATGGAACGGTTAATGGGAGAGTTTATGTGTTCCTTGATGTCAATAGTTCCATGGAGGATTTAAATAAGTTTAGTTTTGATGGTTCAAATGGTTTCACGGTATTGGATAGTCTACAACAAACTGATTTATCAACATCTTTTGGTAATAAAATAACAAAGATTGATGATTTCAATAACGATGGAATTGATGATTGGGCTTTAAGTGCGATGCTAATGGATGCGAATGGCAAGATAAATTGTGGAAGAGTATATCTGTTTTTCGGTCAGAAAGAAATTTATCCCCAAATTTATAGTGTTGATGATTTAAATACCATAAATTCTAATGTTCCTGAAGGCTTCCTAATAAACGGATTAAATAATAATGATCAATTAGGAGTCGATATCCTTGGGATGGATATAAATGAGATAATATATCAGATTTGATTATCGGAGCGAACTTGGTTGACGCAAATGGGTTTTATAGTTTGAATCCAACCCAAGTGGATTTTGGAGCAGTATATGTCATTTTTGGGACTACTACTTTCCCTTCTACATTTGATTTAACAACATTAAATGGTACTAATGGTTTTACAATATTCGGAATCAAGCAAATTTAAGATTAGGTGTATCATTATCAAATATAGGAGACCTAAATGGTGATGGAATCGTTGATCTTGTTATTGGAAGTGAACTTGGAAAAGCCGCCATCATTTATGGAAGCAGAAATTTCCCTCCAAAACTTAATTTGAGCAATTTTAATGGAACAGATGGTTTTATAATTAACGATGGACCAAGTGCTGATCAATTTGGATTTTCAGTCGCTGGCATTGGTGATTCCACACAAAGTGGTGTCAATGAGATAGCTCTTGGTATTGGTGCAGCAATTGAGGCTGGCATGCAAAAATCAGGAAGAATACTTATAGTGTCAGATGGAGCATTATCTCAATTTAGAAGTTGCTCATTACCAAAAGATGTTTGTGTGTCAATGTCACAAATATATGATCCTATAACTGAATTAAAATGTGAAAAATCAAATGAAATATGCCTCAATGATACCCTTTATTGCAGCTGTGTTGATTCAAGCCAAAATTGCACAAATTCGAATTTACAAATTTATAATTCAACCGATAATAAAATAGTGCAATCAGAATTACCTGTTGGAAATTCAACTAGCCAAGAATGTGTTGATCCCTCAATGATTTGTAATCTTAATAATGAAACTTGTACAAATCCTAACAACATTTTTGATCAAAATAATCAAATAACCATTGATAAAAATGCAACTTTTTGTTATTCTAATAACACTTGCATGAAAAATAATTCAGCTGTTGACCAAATCATTGTCAATATATCAAATATCTGTAATTCAACCACCCAAGTTTGCGTTATTAATAGTGAATTCATGGTAGTCGATATAAATAATACTGTTTGTTATCCTAACAATACTTGTCTAAGAAATTATTCATTTGTTGAGCCTTTTTGTGTTAATAAATCAATTATTTGCAATTCAACCAATGTCTTAAATTCATCAAATGTTACTGCTATCTCAACAGGTTCATCAAACTGTCAAAACGATTGTTCTCAGTATATACTTTTCATAATTTCTTGGTTATTCAGTGGTCTTTTTCTAATAATCATATTGATTTTAATTGTTTGGATAAATAGAAAGTGTTTCAAAAAATGTAATCAAAAACAAGGTCAAAATCATGCTCTTCCACCGGTAAACCCTTTTCCAAATGGGAGTGCTGCTTCTGGATAAAAAGAACTTGGAAAGGATGAAGAAAAGAACGATGCTGAGAATAATATACAACACATTCACAGAAAAAATTCCACAAGAGTTAATTTGATTGAAGAAAATGAAAACAATAAAGAATATGATACTAATAAAAAGTTAAGGAACCATTTTTTTTCTTGATTTTGGTCATAAATTAATAAACAAACTTTTGAGAATTACAAAAATAAATTTAAGTTTAAAAAAAAAAAAAAATGCAAGCCCATTCAAATGAAATTAAATAATAAAAATTTGATTTCTTCAATATTTTTTATTTTTATTTGGGTTTTTTTCAAAACTCCTTTGCAAATTCGAATTTTATATTTCCTTTTTATTTTTTTGTTACAAATTTTTAATATCGCATTTTTTAGAGTCTATTTGAGAGACTTTGACATATAAAGCATATCGCGCGAAATTCAAAATATGAGGACATTTGACAAAGAATTAACTCTCACCAGGAATTACTTCTCCCGCGAACTTGAAAATGCCAAGCCTCAACCTTACATTTTGCCCCTCGACTACATTTTGCCCCGTTTCACTCTCATCAAACCCAAGGAAGCCATCATAATTTCTAACGTCCCATCAATTTCTTCAAATCCTCCCAATAACAACACCTCAATTATTTCCAAAAAACTTCCCATCTCTTATAATCCCCCTAATTCCAGCATGATTCTTACCGCCCCAATCAATGAAATCCCCCCTAACCCTAACTCGAGCATGATTCTTAACCCCACCATCAACGATCCCCCTCCAAATTGCCAAAGTACCACTAATAACAAGTTGGCATTTCTCAGCAAATACGCAGTCAATGCTTCCTCAAATGCCACTTTGAACCCCCATACCAACTTCAACAATATCTCAAATACAATCTCCAA
>Ga0302186_10001936_pt1 | contig 16411 bp, 22 predicted proteins | sample II_Bog_E1_2_FD_198782 | JGI IMG/M metagenome (GOLD analysis project Ga0302186, IMG submission 198782) | Peat permafrost microbial communities from Stordalen Mire near Abisko, Sweden - II_Bog_E1_1 | ecosystem: Environmental > Terrestrial > Soil > Wetlands > Peat | place: Sweden: Abisko... | reverse complement strand
AAAATTTATTATTAATGACTTAATGTCTTTTTTTTTCTTAACAAGTGCAACCATCATTTTTATTATTATCAACATTCAGATTGGTGCTTAAATAGATTGATTTTGATCGATCCATGTTTTCCATGGAAAGTTTGACTTTAATGTCCGTTGCGATTTTCGTGAAAATTTCATCAATATTGATATTATTTTTGGCACTTGTTTCATAAAACTGAATATTGAAACTTTTGGCTAAAGCTTGGGCTTCTTCATACGAAACAGCTCTCGATTCAATCAAATCGCATTTATTTCCCACCAATACAATAACGACATCAGCTGCAGCGTTATCTGTTATTTGTTTCATCCATTTTCCAATATTTTCAAAAGATTTCCTATTATCAATCGAGAAAACTAAAATAATTCCCCAAGCGCCTTTGTAATAGGAAATTGCTATAGTTTGAAATCTCTCTTGTCCAGCTGTATCCCAAATTTGCAATTTCATTTTTTTCCCATCTAATTCGATAATTTTCTTTTTAAAATCCACACCTTATTCAAAATTTTAAGATGATTATAATGTAATTTTCTTCAAAGTGATACCTATGGTGGAGAGATTATATGTTAAAAACTGATCTTCACAACAACGTAATAAAATGTTGGTTTTTCCGACTCCAGAATCACCGACTACCAATAGTTTGATCAACCAATCAAATTTATCATTATTCAACTCGCCCATTAAACCGAAGTATATTATAATTTTATGAAAAACTAATATTGATTTTTATTAATCTGTCTTTTATAAGTCATTTTTTTTATTAGAAATAAATTTAGCTTCCTTTTGTAATTTGGCTTCGAATTTCTCTTGTGACAATTTTGAATTCAGAATTTTCTTCAAAAGATCAGCCTCTTGTAAGTGATCAGTGCAATATCTCAAATAAAAAACGCTTTCTTCGAATTTATTTGTAATTAAATGATTTTCCATAAGACTACATATTGCAAAAGCTGTTTTGAACAGAATTATATAACCATGAGAAAAAATTAAATCCCATATTTTCCTAACAAATTAATAAATCTCTGTTCTTGAATTTTTTTTTTTTACGTTGCAATGCTGAGATGAAAAGCTCTCGCGTATAACGAGTAGAACCATTCATATAAAAAAATTTCAGTCGACAGATTATGTTCATCAAATTTCTTGAGAATTTCAGGATTGAAGTCCCTTAAGAAATGATCAAAAGTTTTTAGGTATCCCTCGAGCTATAAACTTTATTCAAAGGCAATTAAAATAAAATTTACAATAGGCATGTTAAAACTATATAAATTCCTCAAAAATTTATCTCCAATAATCAAGTTAGAAAATGATTTGAACGCTTTATATTTTCCCATATGGAACAAAAAAACAGCTCCAATATATGACATTCCTTGAATATAACCAATGTCAGGTCTAAAAAACTATTATTTTCTTCCCTTTATGAAATCAAACAAAATTTTCTCACTTGAAATATTTCTAAAACTTGTTGGAGCTCTGAAAAAAAGTCTCTTTCTCGAATTTGATTAGAAAAAGACAATTTGGGATAAGTTCTTGTAATATCCTCCCCTTAAAGTTTTTATTTCAAAAAAGAATTATTTTTTAATATTTGAATTACGAATCAATGTGCTAATGCTTTTTGGAAGAGGATGCTTTTGTAATTCTTTTGCTAAATTCTCATAAAGTTTTTTTGTGATTTTCAAATTGTTCCCTATCAACTTAAAAAAAATAATAAAATTGCTATTTTTTCAAATTTCTTTACATAAGACCATATGGTGCCTCTAAGTTTGCTCGGGATATGATATCTTTTGAGAGTGTTTTTGATCTCTTTTAGAGTTTGGTCTCGATTTTGTTTAGTTCTCATAAGAGGCAAAATATTTTTTTGCCATATTTCATTATTTTTTTCATTGGAATCTGATTGGACACTAAGAAAATCATTCAATGAATTATTAGAAAACTTCAGCAATAAAGAAGGAGATCTGTTAAAATGATTCATTACAACCGAAATTGTTTTCCTCCTTATTTCTGGATTAGTTTTTATTTCTAATTCATGTTTTATGGTTTTTTGAGATGCAGCAGCACTTTTCGTTATTGTAAGTGGGTTTGAATTTTTGTGATTCCCTGTGTGTTGATGTGCCATTTGTAACAAAGTCATTTTGTAATAAAATTTTGATTCTTTTTGGTCACTATCTTTCTCAATTTTTATCTCAAATGAAAAACATCTGGTTTTTAAATATAAAATTGGAGATTTTTGCATGAAATTATTTTGAGATTTGGATTTTCTAGCTCCCCATCTTTTTAGATATTTAGAGTGATTCATATATTCATATTGAAAATGGTGATTATTTTTTAACATTTCAACCAACTTTTTTTGCAATCGCTTTATATTTTTTTTATATTCATCCGTCAAGCTTAATTTATTAGCAAGCTCAACTTTTTTTGAAATTAGGAAATTTTCCAACTCTTTTGTTTGATCATTATAAAATTTTGAATATGATTGGAGCATTGAGAGCATGTTTTCATTATCTTGAGATAACTGAATAGAATAATATTTTAGGTTAAATTTGTTTTTAGTCTACTTTTTTATTATGCAAATCAATATCATCTTGCTCCTTGATAAAAAAAATATCATAAATGTATAATTTAACTTTTTTACTTCTTGGGTCTTATTAATTTTGAGTTGAAGTTCTTCTAATTCAGAACCTTTATTCATTATTTCAATCTGAATGCCATTGATTTGTTGTTGAATGAGAAGGATTTCATTTTCTTGAGCGTTAATCTTTATTTTAATATTTTCACATTTTTCCATTTTATTTTTTTTATTTTGAAATTAAAAAAAGATTATTTTTCTTGATGAAATCGAGTTCATCATAATGTTGGATTGAAAAAAAATAAAACAACAATAAACATTTTTCCCTTATAATTTTATAGAAAGACCAAAAAGTAGTGGAAACTGAATATTTTCCAATATTTTACCGTAAAAGCTCAAAATGCCTTTTTTATTTAATTCTGATTTCTCAAATTTGATTATTTAAAAAAAAAACAATGGCATCAGGATCCTTAAATACGGTTAAAATTTTGGTAATCGGCCCGACACAAAGCGGCAAATCCACGATCTCAAATTATGTATCGGAAAGATCTGAAGGGCCTTCAAATTACCGACCAACAGTCGGTGTCCGAATTGTCGAATTCGAAAAACAAGCACCAAAAAACCCAAAACGTCCAGGTCAAGACAAAGTTATGATTGAGTTATGGGATGTTTCAGGAGATTCCAAGTTTTTCTAAAGTAATTAATTTAATTTACAAATAGTTTTAGGTATGATAGATGTTGGCCAATGATTCAAAAAGGAACTAATGGAATAATTTTTTGTTATAATGCAGATGATCAGAAACAAGAAGCTGAATTGGAGTCTTGGGTTTCAGCTTTTCCGAAAAAAATTGGAATTTCTTCAAATATGTGCATTGGATTCGCCCATCATTTAAGTGGGAAACCAATAAAATCAAAATCAAAGCCTCGTATATATTTTAATTTTTAGAGAAAATAGGTTTGTTTTTTATTTGAATTAAATAGCGAAAGGACTCTCGAATTTGCAATTATATGACACAAGTGTGGAAGAGGGCGCTTCGACAATTTTACCGGCTTTTGATAAATTCTTCACAGGTTTGATGATGCAGATGTATGAAAAACAAGAAAAGGATGAAAATAACTTAATGAAAGACAACTAATTTTTAAATTTGGAAAATAGTTAAAAACTATAAGTTTCAATAATTTATCAGGAATTTTCAAATGTCAGATTATAAAAGCTTAAAATTTTCTATTTTAAAATAAACTCCATAAAAATTTAAAGAAAATTTCGAAAAAATGCAAGGAAAAAATGATGATTTCTATGACTATGATGATGAATTTGAGTTGAAACCTCAAGGCATTGAGACCAAAATCCTATTCCAAAACTCATTTGTTGGGTATAAAAGCCAATATGCCCTATTGGAAAAAATTTACCATTTTCTCAACAAAATCACTCAAGAATTCGGATTAAGCGAAGGGGTAGCATTTGCTTTATTAAATCTGAATAATTGGAATTTGGGAAAAACAGAACAATACATAAATGACAAATATAACTTTCCTGAATATCACATGGTAAAAGAAGAAGATTTTTGTCCCATTTGTTACGAAAATTTGAAATCTAATTCCAAAGAAAAAATGGTTTGCGGTCATGTTTTCTGCCTTGAATGTTTTGAAGCTTATTTGAAAGAATCTATCAGAGAAGGACCAGCTTGTTTAACCAAAACTTGCCCCAAATCTCCATGCAAAGAAATTGTTGGGCCAAGTTTATTTCGTAAATATCTTTATGAAAAGAACAAAAATGATTTTATTCGATATGAGAAGTTTTTGGTTGATAATCTGGTCTTGTCATCGCATACTTTGAAATGGTGTCCGGGAAAAGATTGCAAACAAGCGATAGATTTAGAAGCTTCAAAAATTGTTAAATTTTCCCAAAAAAATATTAAATGTGATTGTGGTTGTACTTTTTGTTTGGCTTGCGAAAAAGAAGCTCATATGCCTGCGAAATGTGAGCAATTCACTAATTGGTTAACTTTGATAATGGGGAAAAACGCAAAGGTAGATGAATTATGGATGAAAATCCATACAAAAAAATGTCCTCAATGTAAAGTCAACATCGAAAAAAACCAAGGATGCATGCATATGACTTGCAAAAACTGCACTTATGAATTCTGTTGGCTTTGTCTTGGAGATTGGAAAGCCCTTCATGGTCCTCAAACTGGTGGTTATTATAACTGTAACATATATAAAGAGGATGCTGTTAAAAACAAGGAATTATCGGAAACTGAAAAGGAAATAAACAGATTTAATTTTTATGTCGACAGATACCAACAACATCAAGCATCTTTGAGAAAAGCAGAGGAAAAAAAGAAGGAAAAGTTCGAAGAATTCATAAATATTAGTCATAAATTAAAAACTGCCGAAGATCTGAAAATGGTAGAGGAAACATTGGATTTAATTGTAGAATGTAGAAGATGCATCAGTTACACATATGTTATAGCTTATTATTTGGGAACTGAGAAAAAAGAATTTTTCCAATTTTTGCAAGCTGAATTAGAGAGAAACCTTGAAATGTTAGATGAAATGACTGATGGAGAGTTTGGAAAATTGTTTGTTTCAAGCCAAAGATACGTTGAATGGAAAACAAAACTAAAGAATTTAAAAGATGTTTTAAAGAATTATTCTGAAAATGTCTTATCAGATTTGGAAAAAAACCTGCCAGAACTCAAAATCGAAAAACATAATAGCCTTCATACAGGAAAAACCCATAATTTCTTTGATACTCAAATTGAGGAAGATGCCCATTGGTATTGTAGTTTTTGTACATTTGCTAATGGTCATGAAAAGACCGTTTGCGATATGTGTCAAAATCAAAGAGGAGATATCAATGAAAATATAGAATAATAATAAGTTATTGAAAATCTAAGTTTTTGAAAGAAAAAAAAAACCCTTCTAAATTTTATTTTTTTGACTTGTATTTTAAATTCTGCATAAAAGGAAAATTTTTCGAGGTTCGTTGAAATTATAAGAAGTTTAAAGAATAATAAATTTGATCCTCCCTTCTTCATATAGTGATAAACTAATGTGGAATTATTCTGACACCCCTTCCTTATATAATAAGGTAATGAAGTCCTCAGTTAAAGAAAAACTTTCTTTAGCTAATGATATAAAGAATAATTTGCTTTCTTTAAACAAATTCATTAAGATCATTTTAACTTTCCAAGAAACGCATGGATCAAATGAGATTTTTTTATCTCTGCTGGAATTTGGCACCCAACATATACGAATTCCTTTCTTAATTGGTTTACATGAGACTAAATTTTTCGAAATGACAAAAAAACAATTTTTGAAATGGGGAGATGTTGAGAAACAAACATTCCAAAACATCTTAGAAAACATTTTGGAAATTTTCATGGATATTGAAAGAAGTCAAATCAACTCAATAAGTTCGGAAAATTTTATTTATTTATATCAGGACCTTTTCAAAAAAGAATTGGATGCTTTTATTAAGAAAAGAATGAAAAGCAAGTCAACCATAATTCAAACTGAATTTGAAAAACTGTTCAATTTTACCAAAATTCAAATTCACCATATCACTCAAAAATTGGTGGATCAGGCCAATTTAAAGAAAGATGATATTTCTTTGTTTCAGAAGAAATTATCTGAAATAAAAATAAATTTCATGGAATTTAGAACAGCAAGCGAAAATTCTATTATGAAACAAGTTTTGGAAGAAAAACAAAACCTGATGAATTTTCTTGACTATTTTTTATCAATACAATATTTAAAATGCAAATCCAATCAATTTCTCAATTTCAATGACAAAAAAACCAAAATTTTTCTTCATTTGGAGCAAAAATCTACTAACAATCTTGAACTTAAAAACTCTCATTCCTCGAAATTGATATGTCTGGGAGCTGAAGAAAAATCCACAAATGAAAATGGTGAAATTGTGAGAAGAAAGGAGAAAAATAAATTGAATAATTCCTCAGAAGGATTCATATTTATTGATAATGATGATTTAGACGATGATATTATATGGATGGGAACTTCTAGCAATGGTTGTCCAGTTCAAGAGAAAAATGATTTGAAAATGCATTCTTCATCATATAATCATGGAAAATCTCAAAAAGAGGCTCTCTTGAAACTTAACAAATCATTAGAATTAGATAACAAAATCTTAGAAAAAAAGAACAAACCTTTTGAAACAAGTACGAATGTTTTAACATTAAATTCAGATAAAAATGTGCCATCTAGTTTGGAAAATAAAAGTTTGGAAACAAATTTGAAAAATGATAATAATGATAAAACCTTTGAAAAAAGCTTAAATAAAGCTTCAAAATGCAGTTCAGATCACAAAGTTGCTTCTAGTTTGGAAGAACTTATAAGCTTTGTATATGAGAGTCACCTTCCCTTTCTTGAAAATGAAGAATTGGAATTTAAAAATTATTCTTTTCCATTTCAACAAGGCCATTGTAACAGAATAAAAAAAACAGTATGTGCTTTTTTGAACACAAATGGAGGAAGAATTTATTTTGGGGTTCGAGATGAAGATCAATGTGTCTTAGGCATACAATTGAATGACAACAAAAAAATTAAAAGCTTTAATGATTCAATATGTAATACTTTACTATTGATCACCCCTGAAATTTTCAGAGATCAGTATTGTATTAAGTATCTCCCTATCTATGATCGTTCTGTGAAGATACCAGACTTATATATTGTTAAATTGATCATCAAAAGAGGCAATCCCAATGAATTGTATTTCACAAATGAACGACTCAGTTATTATAGAAGAAATGGAAAAAATTCAAAATTCGTCCCCTCAGAATTAAAAATCGAAATTCTCAAAAGAGCTAGCATTGATGAGAATGATGGCAAACAAGAAAATTTTGAGTACAATAAAAAATTTTATGATTTTGAAGATTTAGAAGATGGCCAAATTCTTAGTTTAAAAATTTTGACAGAAAAAAAACAAAAAAATAAAAATTTGTGTGAGGGAGAGTTTGGGAAAAAAAAGAATTATGCATTTGTGTCTGGAAAAAATTAAATATTGTTTAAATACTTAGAAACAAATTATTTTAAAGTATTTCAGTCCATTTTCTTAATTTGTTACAAATAAATTAATAATTATACATAAATCGAATTACCCCAAAAAGAAAACATAAATAATGCCATCTTTTAAAAACAAAATGCTCAATTTTTCAAATACAAAAAATAGATTCTTTAAAGATCAAAATTTTTTTGAACCAATTTAAAAAAAATCCAAATCAAAAAATATAAAGAAAATTTTAGAAAGCGACAAAATGGAAGAAGATATATTGAAATTTTGTTATAACTTATCCTTGTTATCCCCTCAACAAAAAAGTGCTTATGCTAATGCTTTGCTTAATGACAATCCTAAAATGGAAACGTTTGTTGATAAATTGTTTCACTATGAAAATAATCTGCTTTCCGATAATTTTTTTCTCTCAGCACTTAATTTTGCAGTTGATCATATGCGCATTCCCTTCATTTTGTATTTGAATTGTTCAGAATTTTGCATTCTAATTGAAACTAGATTCAAAAGATTAAAAAAAGAGGAAAAGGTTTTCTTGAAGGAGATATTTGAGAAAATGTTTGAGAAATTCCTAGATTATGAAAATTTAGAATCGAACTTGGATAACTTAGAAATATTGGTTAAACTATATCTAGAAACTTTTCAAAGTGATTTGTCCACCTTTTATAATGAGCGAAAAGGTGTAAACTCAAAAAGTCCTCAAAATGATTTTGAAAGGCTTTATAACTCGGCGAAGACAAAAATCAAAGCTGCAAACCAGGAGATTCAGAGCGATTTGACAGTTGAACAGATAGATAAACTCATAAAATTTTTAGAAAGCGTTGAAATCAGTTTGAAGTTTGGTCAGAACCCAAGCGAAAAGACTCTTCTCAAAGAGTTGATGGAAGAAAAAGAAACCTTGGTCTACGTTTTGAATTCTTTCTATCCAGATAATCATCCAGATAATCCTCAACCAAAAAAACCTTTGCCTGACAAAATTGAAGAAGAAGTCAAAATCAACCATAATCCAGGATATATTATAATAGAAGATGAAGACGATTCGAAAATTCCAAAGAAATTAAAAACTCAAGAGATCAAAAAGCCGGAAGAAAAAAAACTGGAAGAATATACCTCACTTCCTTTCCATTCCAACGTCCTTTTCCCTGAAGACATTGAAACAGAATATAAAAATTATTTTTTCCCTTTAGATGAACACCATCGAAAAATCCTCAGAAGAACAATTTGCGCATTTTTGAATACATATGGGGGAAGAATATACATTGGTATTCGAGATGAGGATCAATGCGTTCTGGGTTTAGAGTTAACAACTAAAGATCAAGACAATGTGCGTTTGGTCATTGATGATTTATTAAAGGAAATCACCCCAAAAGTCGATCCAGATGAATGTGTGACAAAGTTTATACCATTAAAAAGTTATCCAGAAAACCAATTTATTCCAGGATGTTATGTCATAAAAATCATAATCAAAAGAGGAAAGTTGAATGATTTGTATTTCACGACAAATGGTTTGACTTATGAGAGAAGGTTTGGCAAAAATCAAATTTTGGAACCACATGAATTTAAGAAAAAAATTATTGAAAGAAGTCAAATACCTGAAAGTGGAAATAAAGAAAATATTGAATATAACAAAAAATTCATAGATCCAGAACCAGAACTTGGAATCCCGAAATTTATGAAAATTGAGACAAGATCCAAAAACAAATGTTCGCAAATTCTGCAAATCCATAAAAACAAGAACAAAATTAGAGATAACAACCAAATCGTTAAAAATAAACCAGATTTTTTCAAGCCTGCTCCTCCTCCGCCTCCTCCTGCAAAACAAAATTTTAACAATTTTAATTGGGGTAATAAAAAGAATGAAGTTCCTCCTGTGAAACAAAATTTCAACAACATTTGGTCTATCAATAACAATAATAATAATAATAATAATAATAATAATAATAATAATAATAATGAAAACCAAAATTCGGACAAAAATGCTGAAAATGTAAGTCAACCTAATAATTTTAAATCAATTCCAAAAAAATATAAGGATTATTCCTCTGTCATTTTCGTTGGAGTGCCCAGTTTGAAAAAAGAATATTTTGAAAATAGTTTCTTTCCTGAATTACATAAAAATATCAAAGAGTTCCTGCACCAAAATATTAAAAAAATGATTTTAATCAAAGAAAAAAATCATATTTTTATCGAAGCCATGAACAATGAAACAGCCATGTTATTGCATGATATCATTTCGGAAACTTTATCACAAAAGTTTAGGAATTGCAATTGTATTTTGGATTGGGCGATCATGGAGAAATACAATCAAATTCTCAGATCGAAAATGTATGTGGACATTCCAATATAAAGAAAATAAAAATATATAAGCAAAATAAATTAAAACTGATTTCCAAACAAAAAACAATAAAATAATATTAATAAAATGAAAATTCTTATTATTAATGGCTATTCAACCAATCCCAGTGGGGTGGAAGCCTTTAGCGAATTTCAATGGGCCATAAAAAAAGTAATATATAAATAAGTAGCTTAAAATTTCTAAGAGTTTTTAGGGTTTAAATATGCAAAAAGAATTTGTGGACACTGAGACTGAATTTTATATTAGGGACAGAGACAATCTTGACGATTTTTTATATGAGCTTGATTCTTCTTACGTGAAAAAAGAAGCAGCCAAATTATTCGATCATCTTGACATCATATTTTTTGCTGGAGACCCTTATCTATTGCCTTGGGCGCCTTCGGCCAAAAAAGTACAAACCATAAATTAAGCTTTTTGGCATTAAAATTAGATCATGATTTTGATCCGAATGTGCATTAGAGTGAAGAAAAATGTTTTCTTATCATCTTTCGCCATGCAAGCATTGGTTTTTTTATGCGCAACAAATTTCGAAAAAGTTCTTATTTTCCATTTTTACCTTCTAAGTTCTATTTGAAAGAACATTCACATTATCAATGGCAAAGGAAAAGGCGGCAAAATTGGGGAAATTGTGGATTTGGAAAGACCTTTAGCGAAATTACGAAACATAGACTTTTTCCTTGACAATCTCACCGGAGATCTCTATGCCTTTAATTATGACACAAATGAATGGACGACAAAAGGAAATGTAGGGATCCATTATGAGAAAACAGTGCAAGAATATCATAGTATTGGTAAATATATTTTGAAGGTTCCGATTTATCGCCTGAAAAATCTGAACGATGATAAAAACGTGTTTACTACCCGAAAAACTGAATCTGTTTGTTTCATAAAGAAACATCATATAAGCCATTGGCTATTTGAAAAGGTCGAAAAAGAGTTTTTGATTTGCTCGAAAAGCCCTTGGAGTATCCATACATTCAATTTCTTGAATCGAGAAAAAACTTTTACGATTTTAGCGGAAAACCAAAAATGTCCAGTGGTTATTGAAATGAAGAATTGTACGGCAGTTTTATTCGAGATTTCAAATAAATATTTGAACACGATGACCATCTTGAACAATTACATCAAAAACACTATCAAAATGATCAAAACACAATCGAAGGATAATTTTTGTAATATTGAAAATTACTATTCGATCAAGGAAAATTTGGAAATATTTTTCCATCATAAACAAAATGAGCCCGTGAAAGGAAACCGGAGCATTTTTTTTAATGTGGTCTCGAAAAATTTCAATGGAAAAAACCTTCAAGATTTTAATAATGATGAAGATGGGGCTGAAAGTGAATTTAAACATGTAGGGTATTCCGCCAGCAAATCCAGGATTCCTGCCATTTACAAAAAAAATATAATCAGGGAAAAAACAATTCAAAACATGCAGAAAAAACACAGATTCAAATCTGATACAGATAAGGAATTTTTTTCAATGATTTCAGTTCGCGAAAAGTTTAAAAAAAGCAATAAAGATGAAAATTTTTACCAATCAAATAATATCTCCCAAAACCAATTCACTCAAAAAGTGGATGTTCAAGACAAAGAGGAGGAAATTTTTGTTGCAGATTTAACTCAAAATGAAGTAAGAAAAATGCTGCATCCCCAGATATCATCGGATGCCTTACCTTTAGCACGACACTTATGGGTAACAATAAATAGATGATTTTAAAATCCTTCTAATTTTATTAGGTTCCAGGAAATCTGAATAAAACTGGGAAGTTTATTCTCAGGCAAAGGAAATCAGATAGCAATCAACCCAATGAAAATAGTGAAATCAAGTTTTTTAGAAATAATCATAGTGAACATCAAAATCCAGTTCAGCTTTTAACCTCATCACATGTAGTTTTTTATTTATGAATTTGTCAAGAATAATAATCTTATGTTTTTCTAATTGTTAGAAAAAAAACTCGAAAGGTAAAGGAATGCAGAAATTTGCAGTTTTTGATAACTTTGAACTTTTAAACATGAGTCCTAGCCATCACTTCTCAACTTACAAATATAGGGATGAAACACAAGAAAAATGGTTAGCAGGGGCTTTCAAAACCTGATTAATCGGAAATACTAAATGCTTAATTTTACTTATTTTCATATAATTTTTTTAATAATTATATATTATCTTAAATTCGTTTAAAATTTTCGACTCAATAAAATATGGAAATCCTCTCTCAAGAAGAAAATGATTTCTTAGAAAAACTTATGACAAATTCTGTGACAAAAAATGAAGCTGCCGCTCAATTCAATAAACTTAAAAATATTCCAGATAAACAAGAAAATCTGAAATTTGAAATTTCAATACCTCTTCCGAAAAAAAAAATGTAAATTTTTAACAGTTTTATTTTTTTATTGTTTACAAGAGAAAGCAAGAATGATTTTGATTTAAAGGAGCTTCTTGATTATCCAAAAGAATTCTTGGAAATTAAAGAACAATTTATAAAAAACTTCATGATAAATAACGAAAATATGAATGATAATGATTATTTGAAAAAAATGCAACTAATGCAAAAAGGAAACGATCAAATTCTTAAAAATGCTGATGGAAAGGACCATCATTTGGAATTAAACTCAATGAAATTTGAATTTAAAGATAGCATTTTTTTTAAGACATTCAAAAAACATGTGTCATCAAAAAAAATTAAAAACTCAACAGAACAAACAAATTTTCCCACCATTCAAATAAATAACGATTTAACGCAATATTCAATAAGCTGCTCAAAAAATTTTCCTCAAATAAAAGCGAAAATAAATTTTGAAGGAGATTTGACCGGATTTTCATCAAAAGAAGTCAATAGATACTTTTGTAATTGTTTTGATGTGTTTATTCAAAAATGCCTAAAGCTCAGTTCAAATACATTAGAAAAAAATCAAAATGATATTTTGCCTCCTCTTTTTCAAACGATTCAAGATTTTTCGACCATAATAATTGAAAATGTTTATTTTTTTATCTTTCAATTCATTTTATGCAAAATTCATTTTAGATAAAGTTTCTCAGTGTGGATAAAGAAAGTTTTTGCGATGAAAAGATTTTAGAAAGATTCTCAACTTTGATATTTGTGATTCTAAAAGAAGAAGAATATGACAATTTATTTTTTGAACGAGTAATTTGTATTTTTTCTTCCTTTCTTCATTGTTTTCTTTTTTTTTAGGTTTCTAATTTGAAATTCTCAGATTATTTAGAAAAACAAAGCAAACGTTGTGAGAAGATAAAACTTGCGGAATCTTTTGTAGAAAACGCATTTTTAAGGAAATTGAAAATGATATGTTTTAATAATATTGCAAATATGAGTTGGGGTCAACATCAAACACAATTAAATTCTAAATTATCACGTAAAAGAAACAAATTAGTTATTTATTTAAATGTCATTTAAGATGATGAAATTAATCAGTTTTTACAACAGAGAAAAATTAATGTTAAGATTAATTCTCTCCTCAAAACAGAAAATATTTCCAACGGATTGGCTGTATGGAGCCTGAAAATAAAAAAATTTGATAAAGATCTTAAACACTTTTTTGGAGATGACAATTTACTAAAGTATCCATATCTTTTAAAAGTCCATGTCTTTTTCCATTCTCTTGAAATTTTGCAAAAGAATTATTTGTCTGTTGTTCCTTCTCGAAAGAATTTCCCTAACCTGAAATGTGACATAGAATTTTTGATAAAATTTTCAGTCATGATATTTGATAGTCTTTTGATTGAAGCATCCTTGATCTTATTGGAAATAATTGAAACGCCAGCAAAAATGTTATCTGCTCAGATGGAACAAATCTTAAAATATTTGCTGAGAATTTCTACAATTCTCAAAAATTTTCATTTATATAGTTTTTTGATTCAAAGCTCAAACGAGGAAATAAAGAATTTTTTGGAAGAATTTCTCTCTGGAAAAAAACAATTTTTGAAAAACGGAAAATCTTATTTTACCAATGAAGACTCTCCATCTTTGAAATACAATATGAATATTTTGTATTTAAAATTCATCAAAGTTTTTTCTGAAGGTACCATTTTTAAAAACTAGAATAATTTAAGTTTTAAAACATTAGTTGATCCTTTGAAAGATTATTTGACTAAAATCAAAGGAAATTTGAATAATATTGCAATAAAAATTTTAGAACAAGATCTCCTTAACAAATCCGACGAAATAATATCAGAGTCAAAAACGTTTTCCAGTTTATTAGAAAAAGAAATCAAAGAGAATTTTAAAAAAGAAAACAATATTGCAGAAATAAAGAAAATACTTTTGCAATCTCTTGAAAAACCTTTTTATGATAATCTGCTGACAAAATATTATTTATTAATTTATAATCAAGATAACGAGTATGAATTGAATAAAAAGAAGTTTTATTCACAAAATTCTGATGAAAATGGTGTTTTCTCAAATGCAAAGGAGGTGGTTTCGATTTTAGAAAAAAGATATGAATTTTTGGAAGATTTCCCTCCTTTGAAAGAAAATCAAATAACAGAAAGGGACAGTTTAAAAGAGATAATTAATTTTTTTTCTCAAAAGTTTTTGAATAATTCAAAAGAAATTTAAAAGAAAGAATATATTATTTTAACTGAAAAATCGATAAGCATTCTTTTAATGGGGGCCTCAGAAACTAAATTCACAGCCAAAAATATCAGAAAAAGTCTGGCATTTGAAAAAGAATTAGAAGATCCTCGGTTTGGAACAATTCAGATCTTTCTGAATACATCCAATAATGAGCATATAATGTCCAAAGAGAAGGTATGTCGATCTTCAGAAGAGTTGAAAGAACTAAAGTATAAAATCATTTTCTCTTTTTTTTAAAGAAAATGATAGAATGAGATTCAGAGACAGACCAAACCTTGTGCACTCAAATTTGATTCAGATGATTGATTTTGAAGAAATTAAAGATGATTTTGTCTGTGGAAATTTGAACAAACTAATTTTCCGTTTTGAGTACTATTTCCATGACCTTAGCAAGGAAATCATAACTCGAAGAAGGGACAATGTAAATAAATTTATTTCAATAACAGATTAACATTAATTTTTTTTCATTAGCATTATTTCTCGGAAGAGGAACTATGGTACTTAATAGATTCATTGGTCTCTGTTCTATTTTATCTGCAAAAACATAAAATTTCTCATGGAGACATCAGACCATCCACAATATTACTTACTAAAACTGGGGTTGTCAAAGTCGCCGACATCAACTTTATCAACGATGATTCTTCAGTTTACTTCAAGTTGTTTTCGCATACCTTCCTAGAGAATCATTATATTGGGCCTGATTTCATAGACTCATTGAGAAAATTAAAGTTAACGCCTCACTATGACACATATAAAAATGATATCTTCGCTTTTGGAATGACTATTTTGGAAGCTGCTACATTGGAATATTCTTCATTATGTTATGATTATACTAAATTCAACATAAATTTTGAGAGAATCGAAGGACTTTTGGACTCGTTGACACAGCGATACTCAATTTTTTTCATTAATTTCCTGAAAGATGTCTTGCAAGAAAAAGAAAAATATCGACCAAATTTCGAAGATCTCAATTCTTTGTTATCACCTTTTCAATCTTCTGACAACAAAACGAAAAAGCAGAAATCACAAAATATCATTTCCAAACAAACCAAATATGAAGAAAGAGAAAAGTCTCCATTGAAAAAGACAAAAAATCCGGAATTCAATCAAAATATAAACAAAAACAAGGAAAATGTTCTCACTGTCGTGATTAACAAGAACAAAACGAACGATAATTCTGAAATTCGTTTGAGACAGAAATTTGTTATGATGGAGAATGGAATGAATTCTAATTTTAATGTGAAAAATGGTGAAAGAAATGTGAAATTTATGAATGAGAGCAGTAATTTAAAAAAAAAATCTAAGAATAATGTCTTCCCTCTTTCTTTAAAAGATAATAATATTTGTGAAAACAACAATACCGATATAAAATGCTACAATGGTAATGAAATAAAAGCTTCATTTGAAGACCAAGAATTGAATTACAGATCAAGTCAATTAAAAATTGATAATTGGCAATCTGAAAACGAAAGACTCAATGAAATTGAAAGAAAAATTAATGAGGCCCTTCGACTATCTGAGGAAACGATTAAAATTCATGGTAATTTATTTGTATTTGTAAAATTTCTTATATTATTTGAAAGAATTCAAGAGAGATCCTTTTGGTAAATATTAAGTCAAAGACTTGAAAAAAAAAAATATAATATTAAGTCAAACAAAAAAATATATTATTATGTTTGATCTCATTAAGTTATAATAAAAAATTATATACAATAAAAAGAATTTATTTTTTTTTAATAAAAAAACGCGTTCATTTTTTTAAAAATTTTTTCAAAAGCTTTAACAAAATTATTTTGCCAAAAATTTGGCTTTTTTATTAATAATTTTCTTTTGATTAATT
>Ga0302186_10001934_pt1 | contig 16423 bp, 21 predicted proteins | sample II_Bog_E1_2_FD_198782 | JGI IMG/M metagenome (GOLD analysis project Ga0302186, IMG submission 198782) | Peat permafrost microbial communities from Stordalen Mire near Abisko, Sweden - II_Bog_E1_1 | ecosystem: Environmental > Terrestrial > Soil > Wetlands > Peat | place: Sweden: Abisko... | reverse complement strand
TTTGGTCTATGTTTTTTATAAAATTTATATGATAATTTATCGTAATCTAAAGAATAATAACACATAGGCGACCACTCTAAAAAAACATCATATTTATTCACAAATTCTTCATCAAATTTGTATTTTCTATACTCTAACATGTTCCAATTGAACAATGCTGGGTTCTTTTCAATTTGTTTAATTATATATTTTGGTATTTTTTTCATTTATTTTTTTAAATATTCTGGACAATCATTAGGAATATATAATTTGAATTGTTTTTTAAACGTATCTTTGGATGTTGTACCGCAATTACTTACATCAAGCACATTTTCATAGTCAACATCAAATCTTGTAGTAGAACAAACTTTAACAATAAGATTTGTTTTAATTTTACTAATATAAACTTCGCCTGGATTAATCACGATAAGTATTTTGGTTTCACATTAATTTTATATTTTTTCAATGCTTGATGAAATTTTATATATTCTTCTTTAAGACTTTGGAATCCAGTATTATTTACAAAATTTACAAACGTACTTCTTATTTTATATTGAAATTTTCTTAGAAATATTTCGGAAATTTTATCGAAATCTACTGCATAACAAATATTAATCCAACTAATTTGTTTAGAATAATCTGTGATGAAAGTTTCTGATAATGGATGTCTTGACAAATTAATCCAAATATATTTATTATTAAATAAATACGCATATTTTCTTAAAAAATCTTCAGAAAAATTTGTTTTTTTATAAAAAATTCCTATCCAGTGTATATATTTAGAAGTATAATCAGAATCAATCAATAATTCTGTGATAAATTCTTCAGAAAGATATTGCTTGTCACAGACAATATCCCATTCTAAATAATCTTTAAATTCTCTCATAAAATCTTCAGAAAGTATATAATTTAAAGATATATCATACCAAATATATTTTTCTGGATTTAATCTAATTTTAGATATTTTATTTTCAGTGAGTTGTTTGGGCTTCATAGTTATAAATCCATTAGTTTTAAATTTTCTTTATTCCAAAATCTAATATATGCAAGTCTCATTAATTTAGTTCTCTCTTTATCAAGTAGTTTTCTACCATGAATTAAATCCGGCGCGGATTTAAGAATTTCAACAATAAATTTTTTACCTACAATCTTTATTGATAATAATCCAGCGTAATCAGGGATATCATTAATTAAACTATCTGCTAAATCACTAGGCATCGCAAACCAAAATTTATGAATCAAATGGTTATCTATAACTGTAGATTTGTATTTTTTAATTCCATAAACTAATTTTTTATGTTTAAGTTTTTTAGATTTAAATTCCCTTTTAAAATCCGCCGCGCTTATTTTAATTTCTACTTCTTCTAACCAATCATTCTTGTTTAGTACAAGAATGTCCGCTTCGTATCCAGTAAATTTGCATCTTGGTACAATTATTTGATCTAAAAAATTCCAATGTTTAGTGGCAAGAATTCTTGTGATATCAGTAGAAGTCATTTACTAGATTCAAGACAATAATGGATTATATCTTGTACCGTCCTCATCACAATAAATTAGTTCCGCATCAGGCAATACCATCTGACCATTAACAGTGTTAATATTAATAAACAATTCTTCAGACTTTGCTTGTTGCACAACTAAGTCCTCATTATCATAAATAAAAGTCCATCCTCTAATTTCAGTGAGTGGTTTACCATTGTTATGCAATTCTTCTAATGGGCTTTTTACAGTTACAGATGCTTTTTCAATTGCTAGTAAATGAATTAATGCTTTTAATAAATGATATGGATTATTTGAGAAGTCACTAGGATAAGTATAAAGCCATGATGATGTACCATTAGAGTTTTTACTTACATGACAAACATGGCCCGAACTAAATTTAACTTCTGCGGTTTTTAATACATCTGATGCTAAAATTTCAAGAAAATCGTCAATATCAGGATTGTTGATAGCCATTTCAAAAACTTTATTGGCTGTCTCTTCCACAATCTTGTCCACAAGAATATCATCATCACAATTAATAAAAGATAAATTTTGAGAATCAGCAAAATTGATTGCTCTTAAGACTGCATCATCTTTATTTTCTACGCCTCTGATATGATCCTTAATACCAATTAAACTCCATTCAAGTTCTGATAATTTACTGTATTCAGCCACATAAAATTTATTATCTTTAGGATTCTCATAGGTAGATATAAAATTTTTATCTTTCTTTTTTGACATAATTATTATTATACAGTTTTTAGATAGTTTGGCATCAATAATATTTTTCTAATAAATACGAAATTAAGCCTTAAGATAATGTTATTATCGTATAAAATATCATAACAATTTCCAATTTTGCTAAAAATAGTTCCTTTTCTATGATAATATATATATGCTTGATTTTGACGAGAAAGGCATGTGCTGTATACTATATCTCCAATTTCAAATTCTGTTTTTTTAATATCTGTTATTATCATTTTAATTTTAAATAATCTGGAATTATTGGATTATATAGTTCTAACTCAGAGTTTTCAAAACAAATATCTTCAGTAATATCAGTATAATATTCTTTATATTCATATTCAATAATAAATCCACGTTTAAATAAATATTCTTCAAATGCTGGTGGCACTCTGACCACAATCACATAATCACCTGGTTTAAATTTCATTTGCTAAAGTACTCCGGAATTGTTTTAATAACTATTTCACATTCTTCATTTGTTATTTTAAATATAGAATTTTAGATTTTGATATATAAAAATTTATTAATAACTTTAAATACACGACTATATTTTTCATTAATATAATAGGCACAATCAAGAGTGCGAATTAAAGAGCCTACTTTAAATATTTCGGACATTCTTTCTCCACAAATTCAAATTCTGTATCTAATAATTCATAAATTTCATCATTAACAATAACACTCGAATAAAGTGTGTCTTGATAATAAACTTTAGAAATTTCATTTATAATATTAAATCTTAATGCATATTTGCAATGTTTTATTTTTATTAATCGATTTATTATGTTTCTCATTTTAATAAATATTTTGGACAATTAATTCTAGTAATTTCTTCTTCTAAAAACATATGGCATTGGTTGCTAATAGTTACGTAGTAAAAACCAAAATGATAAAGCGCAACCGAGCCGATGCCTTTACAACTTTTAATTTTATCTCCAGTTTTATATTTATTCATAATTTATAAATATCTATACTTATAATAGTAGCCATATCATTACTAGGAAATGTTTCTAGAGTTTAAATTTTATTTATCAAATAATTCGGTTTAATAATTGGTTTATAATAATCTAATTCGGATTCATGATAATTACCAATATATTGGAAACCTTCCATACTTTCTAATCCAAAATAATATTCAGAGCCAATTCTATTTACAGAATAAATTTTACATGATTCTCGATAAAATGGCCTATGTACAACAATATCGCCTTTTTGATACATGATTTATTATTATATTTTCATATATTTCAGACATTGTTTATTAGATAATCTAAATTCATAGTAATATAAACTTTGATAATTATAACGAATTTTCTGGTTTTTGTAAAAATTATCACATGTTCTTAAAATCATTACAGTAAAATGGCTCTCGTCAACTTCGATAATTTTACACGCTTGATACCATAAACTCTTTCATAAATTAAGATATTACCTTCTTTAATTTGCGATTTTATCATTTATTTAATATTTAAGATATTCTGGCCGTCGGTATAACAGTCTAAAACCATTTTCAGACAATGTAAATAAATCGCCTGGCATAAGATTTCCACCATTAATTTTTGGATTTATTAAACTGATCTTTATGCATCCTGTGTATCCATAAATTGTGTGTACATTAGTTTCAATTACTTCACATGCAGTATTAACTAAATCTTCAATCCATTCAGCACCAATAAAAACTAACTTATCACCAATATTGTATGTCATAATAAATACTCCGGACAATTATTCAATAATCTTAAATTGTTTTCTGTAAAATCGATTTGATGCGCTGGTAAATCTGATGGATGAGTTCTGTAATAACAGTTATGAGTATCTAAAAAATACCTAATTTCCACTATTATACAAGGCGAATCTGGCCAGTATCCAGAAATATCCATAACTTTATCGCCAATTTTGAATTTACTCATTATAGTTTTTATTTTTGTTGGTAAATTTTAATATCAATTATATTTAACAAGATATTTCTTCGTGAAATAAATATCACCAATTTTATTTATAATGGTTATAATTATTTTAAATAATTTGGACATTTTTTAAATAAGTATGGAACAAAATATTTTATAAAATCTACTTTAAAATCCAAATAAAAGTCAAAAGCATAATCAAAATTACAATCAAAATTATTGTCAAAATAATTGTTGCCATAGTATATGTATTCAATACTTTGATTATTAGTTGATATTATCTTGACTAGTTCATAACTTTTTTTATCAATATATACATTATTTATTTTTAAAATCATTTTAAATATTTTTGACAATTCATTATCAATTTTAATTCTGATTCAACAAAATATATGATAAAAATAACATATATTTTGACGGATTATTTAGGCTTTATTATTTTTTAAATAAAAAGGACATTCTTTAATAGGATATGGAAAAAAATATTTTGTAAAATTAAAATCATAATTCCAATCAAGAGAATCATGGCCATGAATATATTCATAACTAATAGTTTGATTTACATAACGAGTTATTTTTACTATATGCTGTCGCTGTTTATCAATATATAAATTATTTGTTTTTAAGATCATTTTTTTAAATATTCTGGACAATTAATTTTGTTTTTATACAAAGTAAAAATCGATGCCGCGAATGATATAGTATGCATATATGTATATGGATGTTTATCAGAAAGTTTTCTATACTCTAAAAAATCATTATCAACTTTAACTATTTCTATAATTTCTTCATGCCCCGACTTATACCTACATACATAAAATTCGCCCAGTTTAAACATTATTTAATTCTTTTAGTGATTCTACCATTCAAAAGATCATATGGCGATAATTCTACCACAACTGTATCTCCAACTAAAATTTTAATATGATTTTGTTTCATTTTACCAGCAATATATCCACTCACCGTTAAATTATCACCAATATCTACAGCAACACGCGCATTTGCAAATATCTCCTGTACTATACCTGTGACCTCAATTGCTTCTTCTTTTTGTTTTTCTTGTTTTTTAATTATTTTATTTCTTCCCAAATTTTAATTTCTCCTTAAATTTATGGTATTGTTCTTTTTCAATGATTTCACTCATGTCGATGTATTTCTCAGCGATTTCTCTAATAGAATCTTTTCCCAAATATGATTGTGTGCTAAGAATTATTGATAATTCCATTAGAAAATCAATATTATCCTTGAGCATTTGCAAACATTCCTCCCGAGCATTATCTAAAATATTATCCATATTACTATCTAAAGTATTGTACATGGCTTCTCCAAAATATAAATCTCTTGATATTTCCATAAGATTTGAAGTAAGCCCAGACATGACTAAACTCTGTGCTAATGAATTTGCTTGCGTGATATCACTTCCTGCACCAAAACAACGATTTTCATCACCAAAAATTAACTCTTCTGCTAATGTCCCTGCCAAACAAATTTTAATTTGATTAATAGCAGATTTTTTAGTAAGATGTTTATTGTAATTGACTTCCATAAAACCTAAACTATCACTATCTGCCGTTTTACTTCTTACTGATTTTGGAATGATTTTTTCATAAATAATATGAGCCACAACATGCCCTGCCTCATGAACTGCGACAGCCGCTTGTTCTTCAGAATCATCAGATTGCCTCAGATTGTCCATACTTAATTTAATTGGATAATTAAATTCTTGATTATTAATTTTAACATCATGAATACTATCTTTATAATCCCAAACAATTTTACTCACATTGCCTAGTGTAAAACAATCAATTAATATATTTGGCATATATGATGTAATATGTGTGGAAATAGTGTGAAGAACAGGTCTTGCACCTTGAGTTGGTACAACTCCTTCTTTATAAATTAATTCCCTAATATTATCCGTAAATTCAAGGTCAATATTATAATGAGTTTTAAATTTTTGTTTTTCTCTGATTAAATTAAGGTCAATTAAACTATAATAATCATTCCTACTAAACGCCTTGTAAATAAGAAAATTATTACCCATTCTAGATAATTGTTCAGGACGATATAATTTAAGCAAACTCTCTTTCACAGATTGTGCTGTAATTTTCTCAGAATTCTCAAAGAATGTATCTGGATCGATATCTGGATTTAATTCTTTGCTTACACCATAAGCGGAATCAATATTTGCTAATGTAAAAATAACAGACTGGGATAAATTAATTGAAGCCATTGATGTAGAAATTATTTTAATGATTTTTTTCAAATAATCCACAATATTTTTAGCAGAGTCTAATTCTTTGATTTTGTTAAAGAACACTTTATAATCTTTTTGATAATCAAAGAATGATGGCGCAGAATCATAAAGAAAATTATACGTAGACTCTGGAACGAATGGTAATTGAGTAAAACCACCAGTAAGTCTTTGTAATGAATTAATTTTTTCTGCATAAAGGTTTGGATTTGAAAGATAATATCTAAAATCTTCCATTTCCTCACTAAATTCTTCATCTTTTCCGCGCGGATCTGAATCTAACAATTCACATTTATTATCAAAAAAATCTTGCCAGCATACTACATATTCTTCATCAGTGCCATATGGTAAATTACATTTATTAAGAAATGTGCGATAATTTTCTTCATCATTTACAATTATTCCATTTTTTACTTGAATTTTAGATTCTAAACATTGAGTATAACCGTTTAACAGCACCCTAGAAATAGAATTATCTATTGTAAGGTTTACCACACCAGAATCAAGTAAATCCCAAATATCTCTCAGAGAACCTCTTTCTAATTCGTCACCTTCTTTATCTAGAGTTCTTCCCAATTGAAATTCATCGAAACAAATAATTGATTGTTTCGGATAATAAGTCTTATAAAAAGTATGAAGATCTTTTCCTAATTTGTCATTTGCTTTTGTTGCGTAGTTACCTACGTCAATTCTTGCATAGTTGTCTTTCAAATCCAGCAATTCTACAAGCCGATTAATTAATGAGGTTTTCCCACATCCGGTTAAACTAACTAAATTAATAATAATTGGCTTTGTGAGAGATTCTGGAAGAATATAAAAAGGTTTAATTAATTGCATTAATTCTGCAATGACGTAATCAATTCCCACAAATTCTTTTTTAAGTTGTGATTCAATCTGATTAAGATGATTCTGACGTTTAAGGATATCTTGTTGACGTGTTTTTGTAATTTTCATAATTTTAATATATAGAAACAGAATTAATGTACAATTTTTTAGGATTTTTTACTAATAAAATTGAATTAAAATGATATGTGGTACAGATTTATAATTTCATCTAAACAAGATGTGATGACAATTTTAAATAATGACCAACAAAAATTTGATTTAATAAAGAATTTAAAATTAAATCCTAAGTTTGAAACCACAGCGGCTTGGCTTTTACATCAAACTGATATTTCTCAAGTGCAAGATTTGTGCAGAAAATTGAAAATTTTAGATGATAAAAAACCTATTAATATAAATACTAATAAAAATGGCGTTCATTACAATGGCCATCATTTTACAGATTATATGAAATTTGCTGAAGCAGTGGATGCGTCTTACACTTTAATTTCATATCGTCCAAAATATACTGTCGAGCCAGAAGAAAATGAAGTAGGAAAAATAAAAATATTTAAAGCGGATAATGTCGGCGACACTATAAAATATGGGCAAGGAACTCCATGGTGTATTGCTCAACCAGGTAACACTTATTATCAATCATATAGGGATCTTGATGCTAGTACTTTTTATTTTATTTTTGATGGCACGAGAGATAAAAATGATCCATTATCTAGAGTAGTGCTAGATATGAATAAGCACGGATGTGAACTAACAGATCTTAATAATACTACAGGAACAATAGAAGAATTTGGAAAAAATTCAAATGAATATCTTAAATACTTGCAGGACAAAGGTGTTGATATCAACCAATTTAAAAATATCCCAAAATCTGAAAAAGAAATTGAAGAAAATAGAGATTTAGGTAAAAGAATATTGTCATTACAATTTTTTCAGAGACTTTCATATGATTATAAAACAAAATATATTGGTCGCGGCCACATACTTACCAATGAACAATTGGAATATTTAATACATAATAATGCCAAAGATTTAATATCACAATATCTTGATACAGGGATTAGCATTCCTCCAAGCCAAATAAAAATGATATCCAATAAAGAGGCCTTTCTCAACACATATAAAAGAAAACAAAAAATATCATTAGAACAGATTATAAATTTTTACAATAACTCTATTCCTGATTTAGGGCAGGTCGCGGCAGAAACTAAAAATTATGAATTAATGGATTATGTAATTAAAAAAAACTTTGACCCAGATCACCTCGTGAAAACGGTTTATGATGAATATGAAAGAGAAGGCTATAATACGAATATTGCATACATTGAGTTACAAGAAACATTGTGGTGGTTATTAGGCAAAGGTGCTTCACCTTATGAATTAGTAGGCCGATTACCTACTGATATAAAAACATTAAAAACACTTGTAAATAAGGCTGAACGCGGAGAAAAAATAAGCACCGCTGGAAAAGCGATCCTATATTGTGGCAACAATCTAGACGATATCAAATGGATGGTAGAAAATGGTGCAGATGCTAAATCTGGAATTCGTAGATATTTAAGTAGGGGTATTATTACTAATGATTTTGAAATTATTAAATGGTTTGTGGATCATGGCCTAGACCCATCCACAGCCGCTTTTTATACAACAAACCCAGAAATATGGAGATGGTTGATAGAAAAACATAATGCCGATCCAGATTATGTAGGTGCTAGTATAATGTTTGGAGGAGGAAAACATGCAGAGTTATTTCCATGGTTAATACAATTGGGCTCCACAAACGATGGAGTAGCGAATGCTTATAAAATTAGAATTCATCATATAATTTGATTGTTTCAGCGATTTTCACAATATCTTCCCGCGCATTTTTTCTACCTTTATCAGATATAGTATGCCACACTATATCTAGCCAATAATATTTAGAATTTCTTGGAAAATCAGTGGGATACGGCTTATTATTGAAACTATTAAATTGTAAATATTCATTAAATTCCGCGCATTTAAATTATACATAGTAATTAATACGCTATTATTTTTTAAATTATTTCAAATAGTTTTATTGTTTTATTTTTAAATAAAAAAATATCCCGGAAAATTTCCGGGATATTGAACCTGATTTAACTGTTTAAAGATAAACCAACCTCTTCATAAACCACCTCAACTGACTATGCAACGAGATAAACTATAATCATTTATTACAGCGAAGCCCACTTCCTCGTATACAACCCATCCCAATCGAAGTCGTTTGGGATCATCGGCTGGAAGAACTGTGATATCCTGTCGAACAGGGATCGCTCCAACGAATTGCGCAGGTGCGCTTACATAGACAGCATTCTTAGGTACCATGGTACTTACATGAATGTCTGCTGAATATAAATGGCCATACAAACCGGTCATGAGAATATCGCGTTGAGTTGCCTCATCGTAAAATTCCTTACCCCAAGTTCGGATATCTTTATATCGTTGTGGGTGAACAATAATTTTAGCCCCGATTAATTCATGCTCTTCAATGAGCGTCAGGCAGAGATTTATGTTTTCTGGTTGAAGAGTACCGCTCACTGACACTGATTGAACAGGAGGAACAGCGGCGTTAACCACCTTAAATACCTGTACATCTTCTTGTCGTTGAATAGTATCTTTAGCACGTACTTGTGCGCGATCTACGATATAAAACCGTCTTTGGCGCACCTCATTTAGACGAATGCTAGGATTAGCGGCGATTTCAATAGTAGGAACGAGTAGTTCTTCTGCTTCAACTTCTGACGTAGGTACTGAACCTCGTTTTGGAATGATATATGACTTTACAGCCACATCTCGTTCGTATCGTGCAAGTGTACCCTGAGGAAGTTCGTCCACCATAAGAATTTTACGACCAATCGCTTGGTACATTAAACTGGTTTTGATAGGCTCGACCATTGCTTGCGCAAGGGCTGTTCGTCCTTCAGGAGTTTCAAGAGCCTGTGCGATAACAGTTTCTCTTTGTTCATTAATATTTCGTTTGATCATTGACATTTTAATATATTCCTCCTTTTAAGCGATGATTGTGTAGTAGAGCAAACCAGCGGTTGCATCAAAATAGTCAACACGTGCCGGTATTAAAGAACTGGCATTGTTGGTAGTAAGTAGTGGTGAACCTGATAACAGGTAGAGAGCCGCTCCGTTTGTATAAGTTGATGTTGCAACAGTGGTATCATAACGATCTGTTACGATTTGGCTACCGTGTGCGCGAACGACACCAACGCCACGAACTGGACTTGCGTTACCAGTTGAAGATACGTCAGTAAGGTTAGTTACAACAGCAACTGATTCGTCTTGGAAGTCACCAATTCTTCGTGTTGCGCCGACATAGAAGCCGTTTGCATATGAAGTAAAGAGTGAGCCGTTAGCAGAAACAATTGTTGAACCAACAGGGTCGTTCTGGATAATAGTATTTCCAGTAATATTATGGTCTGATGTACTAAAGCCAGCAAGAGTGCCAAGAGATAGTGCAGGAGCAGTGTCTGGACCGCCAATTTGTTGTACTGGTTGTAGACCAGTCGCCCCAGAAGGAGATGAGATATCGAATGTTAGCGCATCGCCCTGGTAAAATTTAGCATTTGGTGAAACGTCGTAGTTGGCTACGATTGAGTTTTGTAAAAGTCTAAGTGCCATTTTAAATTTAATCCTCCTATGAATTATTTATTAAGATCAGGATCTTGTCCCTTGCGGGTAAAGAGTCCACTGAGTGCATCCGTAAGATCCATCACGGCTGGTGTTGTTTGCTTTGTATTGCTATAAAAAGCAGGGGTAGTAGAAACTGTGTTTCTTGATGTCAAATTATTTGAGTTAGCCGATGCTTTGCGTACTGCGTTAAATTTGGCTTGTGCCATTTTCAACATAACGTCTCCTTGACTAATCATTGCCTTTACAGACAATCCTTCTTCAAGCCAATTGTCAACATGTTCATTAATCTCTTGAGGACTAATTTCACCATGTAGGGCAAGTTGTGTCCAAACGTTAAACGCTGTTTTAAGTCTCATTTCTCTTAACTGAGCGGCCTTCACCATCTCAGAATTTTTCTTGTTTCTTGAAGCAAGAACATTGGTATCTACATCAGAATCTGAAGGATCGCCATTTAAAAGGTTATCAATTTCTTCATCTGTAATTCCAGTGTCATCCATAGAATCTGGGTTCATATCTGAGTCCATATCTGAATCTGAGTCCATATCATCTAATCCCGCGCTAACATCCAATTTAATTGGGATTGTTTTTGGCGAACCAGATGTTTGTGCGCTGATAATTTTATGTGCTAAATTAATGCCTTCGGCATATGTTAATTTATTAATATCTGTATCGCTCACTTTGGCTGTTTTCAAAATATAGTACAGTACTTCCTCAGCATTGTCTAGATTAAATCGTGGTCCTAAAACTGATGCGACGGTCTCCTTTGGAAAACCTTTATCGTCTTCATCATCATTTTCTTTTCCACTCATATCTGGTGCCTTGTCTTCTGAATCCATATCAGGATCTTCGTCCATATCAGGATCTTCATCCATGTCAGGATCTTCATCATCATTATCTGAATCCTTATCGAAAGAATGAGTATCAGGAGTGGGTTTGGCCCAATTCTTCAACTTGGAAATAAATTCCATTTTATCTTCTTTAGATAATTGAGCAAAATCATCAAAAACTTGATCTGCCGATTCTTCATCTGATTCATCAGATTTATCGCTGAAACTAAAGTCTTCATCACCATGATCTCCAAGTCCATAATCCTCACCTTCGTAATCTCCATCTTGACTATCGTCAGATGCGAGAACTAAAGTGCGTCGTGGAATGGATGGTAACTCAGTTGGAACGTCAAATTCTGTATCTTCGCTCCAAAGTCCGCCTTCAGTAGGTATGTCCTTAAGCCCATCAAAAAATTCACTATCTAAAGTGTATTGATATCCACCTGACGGTGTACTATCAAATTTGAAGAGTTCTAAGTTCTCTTGATTTCGAAACATTTCTTTTTTATTAAGAGAAGGAATCTTGCTTTTTGCTTCGATATCGAGCCACGCTGTAGTGTCTTTTTTAAGTCCGTTTTTTTCATCATGGTCAAGTTTGGTTTTACTCCATTCTCGTTCTTGATTAGGCTGACCCTTTGAATTGTATTCAAAAGGAACCTTGGAATTATTTAAAGTCATTTCAGTTTCGCTAACGATATTCTCACGCTCGGCTTTCCTTTGCATAAGTTCTTTTTTAGTCATAATATTTTCACCTCGGTCAGTATTAATGCTTGCTTTATTGGTACGTTTTTTATTCGTTGGAAAATCTTCATCTTCATCTTCGTTATTTGCTTCTATCGCTTTTTCTGATTTATCATCATTAAAGTCGTGATCTGTATTGACATACTCGGTGAAGGAAGAGTCCTTAAGAGCCTCTTCCATGGCCTGTTGAATCTCATCTAATTTTGATTCAGGAACCATCAGTTCTATTTTGGCAATAGAATCTTCATCTCTGTCAACCGTATCTTTATGTTCTTTTTCATCTATTGAGGTTTCATCCTCCTGATCGTTACTATCATCCTTTGTTGGAGAAAGGTCGGAAAAATCTTTATTTAATAGGGATAAAATATCCTGCACATCCAAGTCAAATTCTGCCTCAGCGACTTTCGGTAAATATTTTTGTCGCAAAGCCAACGCTATTTTTTTAGCGGTTTGAAAATCTGTCTTAGAATTCTTCATAATATCTGAAATGGCTAATTTCAAATCTTTTGTGTCATCCTCACTTAATTTTGCTATTCTAATTAATTTATCTTGCATTCTTATTTCATGCTCCTTTTATTGTATTAAAGATGATTTTTTCGCATACCTTTTTTTTGAAAAAAAATTACAAGAAAAATAAAAAAATCCCAGTAAAATTAAATTTACTAGGATTTTACTGAGATTTTGAGTTGTTTTTAAATAATCCAGGTGATTTGAGTATCAAGGAGTCTTGAATCGTAAGGATTGTTTTGAATATTTGTTACGAACATGGTATTGCATGCATTGCATTGACTTTGTTGCCCTGATTTGTTTACATCTCTGCTTGTGCAGACTGGACATACCATTCCCGCAGGATATATTTTAACTCCGGCTGTTTTAATATTTGAATTGCCGATAAACACATCTGGATCTGTGGTGTAAGAAATTCTAAACATCGCATGATCAGCAGTTGCAGTTACAGGGCTACCTGATTCAGTTCCTTGCTGTGGCAATCCACCACCTGGTGCCGAAGGGAGAGGCGGTAATCCTGGTGCGGTTGAATCACCAAGACCGGCATCAGAAATCCCACTCGGAGCGTCTGCACTGCCCATTGAATCTGATCCTGAATCAAACCCTTTAGGGTCAAGATTCCCTTTATATTTTTCGCCTTTATCCGGAGGAGCAACTTTAACAGACATTTCAAATGTAAGTTGTGCGCCACAACTATTACATTTGCCTTGTCCACCAGCAGTATCTAAGTCTACTGATTGACACTGAGGGCAAACAGTACCCCAAGGCTTTTTGACACCTGGCGAGAATGACCCATCATCTTTGTTAGGAGAATCTTCTCCGCCCATACTTGGATCATCACCTAGTCCTGCCGGAGGACTTGTTGGCGAAGGGGCCTCTGCTGGTGATAATGAAGGGTCACTTTCTGGCCCTGCTGGACCCGCGCCTGCGGTTCCGGGCGCTCCCGGTGTAAGCCCTGCTGGTGCTGGTGGCGCGGTTGGAGCGCCTCCAGGAACAATACCTGGCGATAATTGAGCAAATTTTTCCATTAATTTTGCACGTTTAGCCGCTCTAGGATTATTTGTATCAGATGGTTGGACAGTTACCATTTGTGACATATCTGACAAATCAGGATTTTGATCAGCCACGCTTGTGTCAGGTGCAGAATCTGCTGTATACATTTTAGAAACTCGACTTTCCACCTTCGCCATAATTTTACCATCAGGCAAATAATCTACTGATGTGAGGGAGAAATCTTTTCCTAAATCCATACCCTTGCTCTGCAAGACTGATGCAATTTTAGTTTTAAGAACCTCATCAATATTTGGATCATTTACATCCACACCAAGATCGTTCGCGCTAAGACAGAATTCTTTTACATTATGTTTTTCTTCTCTTACATTAATAGACGCTGTGCGTTTTTCATTTAATGCCTGTGCCGCCAATTTACGGCTAATATTAGGAGCATCATTAAAACTACAAATTACTCGCGCAAGATCTTTTGACCTTAAATTATAATCTTTAGAATAATCTGCTAAATGTCCAACTAAAGTACGAAGGATATCTTTTCTAGATGCTTTACGATTAAAGCCGTAGAAAGCAATTCTTTTCATATTTTTTGCGCGAATTGCAGAAGCCGAACTAGTTTTTGAAAGTTCAATTTGCTTTTGCAATTCATCTTCATCTGCACCTTTGGTGGCATTTAATACATCATCGGTACCTATTCCCAAATCATCGGCTGTATTAGCAATACTACTTACACCGCTTTTGACATCGGTTTCCGACACATTTGGATCTGAATCATCTGCTTTGCTTGCTAGATCTGCACCAACCAAATCACTATCTGATGGAGTTGATTCATCAATTTTAGGTGCAACAACATTATCTTGTGCGAGTGCGTTAACTGCATTAGTTAGCGCTTTGGTAGCAACACTGAATTCATTCAATGCATTAACTAATCCTTGATGAAGGTCACCTGAAGTTGTGGTGTCATCTACTTGGTCTGATAATGCGTCTGCTGTAGCCATGGTAGGATCATCACTAGACCCTGGAACATCATTGCCATCTTCTTTCGCAAGTTGAGACTTAGTGATGAGATCAGGTCCGGCATTAGCAACATTTTTAGCACCATCCATAATTTCATCTGGTGTCATACCGGTGTTGATTGCGGCGGTTGCTAAAGCCATAATGACTTTTTCAACGTTACTTACAGCGCTTTTATTTTTAAAAATACGTTTTTCTTGGAGAAGATTCTCAATGACATCATCATACTCTCCACGCGGAAGAACAATCTTATCTAGCATTTCTTCATAAGTTTTTGTTTGATATCCTTTGCGTGTATTCCAACCCTCCTCACCTAAACGCGATTCAATTGGACCTTTTGTTTCATGTCTTCGGCTTTCTGTTCGTTCCTGAAGAGTACGGAGGGCGGCATTATCATTCTTGTTATAAAGATGATCTTCAACCAATTGTGTTTCTATAGGTTTGTTAGTAACTTTATCTGGTTTGGCATTATCCTCATTAACAAGTTGAGCGATAGAAGGTGTTTCGTAAATAGTAGCGGCAATTTTCATAAGTCTGTTTAATATACGTTCTCCGGCAATATCTAGATCACCTTTCTCAATAAGTTTGGCTTCATCGGGAGTCACAATAGGATCAAAAGAGGTTTTTCGATTATCAATATACCCACTGGCTTTACCATCAGACGACAAAACAATCTTAAAATTATCAGATTCTACTTCATAAATATTTTTTTCTTCATTATACTTGTGGGCAAATTTTTTAGCGAAAGACATTAAATTATTCCCTCCATCATTTATATTGTTATCGTTGCACGATAAATTGTCCTTTATTTCTAAATTATTAGTATCAAAATTTAATAATTCTAATAAATACCCTAATTTAACTAACATATTATCTGCCTTCGCGCCTTTAAGGATATCATTCTCAGATGAAAACGGATTGTTATCATCCATAGAATTTTCAGAAAAGGATTGTGTCTGAGTCTGTGTAGGATTTTGACTCTGTGTTTGGCCCGGTGCAATTACTTGTCCTACATTGCTTTCAGTGGGCACTTGTGGATTCGGTGTAGAAGGTGCGTTTCCTGGTGAATTACCCATTCCATCGTCAATTAAATCTTGCATTGTGGATTGAAGTTCAGCCATGGCTTTAGTAATTTTTCCTACGTGGTTAAGGTCTATGTTATCTTTTCTTGAGAAAAGATTCATAACAGCCACTTCTAAGAAGTTTAATGCTAGGTTCATTAAGTCTAATACATTCAGGCCATTGTGGCCACTGATACCTAAATATTGCAAAATATTATTTACAGTTGCATTTTGATTAGCATTATCAATTGACAGTAATTGTCCACCCACAAGATTACTCGCTTGTTGGGCAATTTTAACTATAGTATTTGATGTGCTATTAATTTGTCTTAAACAATTTTCATATGCAATTCTATTTATTGTTTCCGAAGGCAATTGTGTCGCGGCTAAAGT
>Ga0302186_10001932_pt1 | contig 16440 bp, 21 predicted proteins | sample II_Bog_E1_2_FD_198782 | JGI IMG/M metagenome (GOLD analysis project Ga0302186, IMG submission 198782) | Peat permafrost microbial communities from Stordalen Mire near Abisko, Sweden - II_Bog_E1_1 | ecosystem: Environmental > Terrestrial > Soil > Wetlands > Peat | place: Sweden: Abisko... | reverse complement strand
AATTTAAAAAAAACTTTTATTCAAAATCTCGAGAAATATCTCGAAAATTTAAAAATTTGTTTGAAATTTTTAATTAAAAAAATGAAATTTATTTTAATAAATTTTTTTAAAATTTGATATTTTTTTTTTAATTTTCTTAATTAAAAATATAATAATTTTAAGAAAAAACTAATTTTGTTAAGTTTTTTTCGTTGTAATATAACTTTAATCTCTGATCTCTTTTTACGAAATTAATATTTTTAGAAAAATATCTCATTTTTAATAATTACCTTCCGAAAAAATGGATCCTTCTCATGTTCTCATCCTATACGCTTCCCAAACAGGCACTTCGCAATATCTATCAGAAACCCTTTTTCGTGATTGTTTCCGTCATAATTTGATTCCTCGTCTTTATTCTCTTGACCAATACCCCATATCTAATCTTCCCACAGAAAAATACATTATTTTTTTGATTTCCACTACTGGACAAGGCGAACCCCCTTCATCAATGCTGTCTTTTTGGCATTTTCTTCTCTTAAAAGACCTTCCAAATGATGTTTTCTCAGACACAAGCTTTACCATCTTTGGTTTGGGGGATAGTGTCTATCAGCAATTTAATGCTATGGCCCGCAAATTATATCAAAGATTATTGCAATTGGGCGCCCGGAGTTTCCATGAAAGGGGGTTAGGAGATGATTCCAATGCATTAGGACATTATGCGGAATTCGATCCATGGACGGAAACCCTTTGGAAATCATTACAAAAAGAATTTCCAGAAAAAAAAATCTTGCTTCCTCCAGAAGAAATACAGAAAAGTGAAGAAGAAAAAGAAAAGCCTCGATATTTTGTAGAAATTTTAGAGGGGAAGGAGACACATAATGAATTAGCTGATGCTGAAGAGTATTTGAAAAAGCCTGGGAATTGTGTGGAATGGGATTGTTGTTTTAAGAATAAAGGGAAAAAAATGAAATTAATGAGGAAGTTAGAATTAACAAGTCCAGACTCTGACCAAAAGGTTCTTTATTTACAATTTGAAGTTCCAAAATGTCTGGAATATAGCTCAGGAGATGTGGCTTGTATCCAACCGAGGAATAACCCCGAATTATGCAAGAAATTAGCAGGGTTGTTAGATTTAAATCTTGAAAATTATGTTAAAATCAGGCCAAATCCATATTATTATGGTCAAATTAATGAGAACCTACCTGAATTTATCAAGATTAGGGATTTATTTGAAAGTTTCCTTGATATTTCAGGGTTTCCAACTCGTTATTTCTTCAAGATAATGTCATATTTCACGAATGATGAGCTACATAAAGAGAAATTGAGAGAAATGGGCTGTGGAAAAAAAACAGAGAATATTGAGGATTATTATAATTATTGTGTGAAGGAAAAAAGAAATGTATATGAAATTTTATTCGATTTCCAAAGCGTGAAGCTGCCATTAGAGTTTTTCATAGAAGCTGTGCGTTTTCTCAAGCCTCGAGAATATTCCATCTCAAGTTCTTTAAAAAAAGAAAAAAATCAAGTTTTTTTCATATTTTTTTACAATTTTATATTTTTTCTTTTTAGTTGGGGTTAACAGTGGCTTTAGTTGATTACAAAACTGCGTTTGAGAGAAATATTGAAGGAGTTTGCAGTGGTTTTTTCAGACGACTCGTGCTTTCAGAATATGTGTTTATGTGGTTGAAAAAAGGCACTTTAAATTTCCCCAAAAATTTCAACGACCCTATTATAATGGTTGGGCCAGGTAGAAATCTTATTAAATTTAATCTATATAATAATTTCATTTTAGGAACGGGGATCAGTCCTTTTATATCTTTTTTGGAGGAACGAGAAGCGCAAATTAATGAATATTTAAAAGAAAACCATGAAAAAAACATCAATCCTTTAAAGACAGTGGTGATCTTTGGGTGCAGATATATCAAAAAAGATTTTTTATTTCATGATTATCTGATGAAATTGGAAGAAAAAAGTTATATAACACTTATCACTGCCTTCTCTAGAGATCAGGGAAACAAGGTGTATGTCCAGAATAAAATAAAGGAAAATGCCATAATTTTATCAACACTTATTGAGGAAAATATTGAAAATATCAAAATTTTTATTTCAGGGAACGCAAAATATATGCCCCAACAAGTAAAAGATGCATTCACTGAAATCATGAGCGAGAAATTTAAGGATGAACAATCTGCTAAAGGACTGATGAACTTGCTTCAAAGAAAAAAACAATTTGTTATTGATGCTTGGTGAAAAATATTTAATTTTGTTTAAATTTGAATTTTTTCTGTTGTTCAAATTCTTCCAAAATATTAATAAAATATTCGGGAGTGATCCCATTTTCGTTCTCAAAGGTTATTAAACAGAATAAATTAGGTAAATATTTTTTCATTAAATGTTTCCATTTTGAATTTTTATTCAAATTTACAATTTTTCTATTTAAAAAGTTATAATTTATGGAAAATTTTTTCAGACATATGTTTTTTTTTTAAAATTTCAAATGTTGCCATTTAAAAAATGACACATATTATATAATTTACGAGTCAAAATTACCTGCTAAATAATAATTTTTTTTTATAAATTCATTTCTGATTTCAAATTTTCCTAGAAAACGGAAAATTTAGCTGTTTTAATCTAAAAAAACGATCATTCTTAAAATTATACAAAAAAACAAAGTCTTCCGTCTCCTATTAAAAACAATAAAAAACCTATTCGGTTCCATTTTCCTCAACCCAATCCATTCCCATGCGTAATATTCGTTCGTGCTGTCTTTTTTTGATTCTTCTTTCCCTGTTTTCATCTGTTTCATCCACTTTTTTTATGGATAAAAAGGTCATCAAGTCAAAACCTTTAAGAGCTTCTTTACCCGTGCTCGTAGGTCTCGACGCTGAAGCTTTTAAATCGAAATATGTGATCGATGACGTGTTGGCTTTAATGCAAAGTTTGGTGGATGCCAGCCAAAAGGAGGTTGATGACTATAACGCCAATTGGAACGTTTCCCTTGCTGAAAAACAATCCAGTTTGGCAGCGATTATTACATCTTTAAATACTCAAGGAGCGGCATGCAGTGATTTGTCTGATCAGCTCAATGCCTTAAATGACACCATTATTGATTTGAATGAGCAGATCAATGAATACAATCAAAGCATTTCCGATAATCAGAACAAAACAGACAGTTTGCTCGCCTCACGATGCGAAGCTAACAAAAATTATGTCAAGGGGCTCAAAAATAACAAGAAAACCTTATCTTTGGTTGCAGTTTTAAGAGCAGCCATCCAACAATTCAATGAGACTCTGTTGCAAAGACATGTGTTCGAAGATATCCATCAAAGATTAATCGTCTTCTTGAACAAACACTCAAGCCTCTTACAAACAAAACAAAACGTACCTGATGTTCCTGATGTACAAGAAAGAACTGGTAAATTGTTTTTCAGTTTTCTTTTTTTATTAAAATTTGGAGTTTTATGCATGTCTTTTTTTATTTTCAGAGGAAGGGAGGGAATAAAATATTTTGAATTTATTTTTTTTAATTTTGTTGGATCGCTTTTTAAATTATTTTATATTCCGCTGGGAGGGGGGGACATCATAAATATTACTTTATATATCAAATTTCAAGAAACCCACCACCTATGACAAATACGCAACGCCTTTTTATAATATTTTTTCATGACTCGAATTTAAAATTCATAATTTTTTCCACAAAATCTCTAAAATATTTTCTTTTTAAAAAGCTGACGAAATTGGCACTGGTTACATTGACAACCCATACGGTGAAATCACTGTGTCAGATTTCGACTCGGAAACCGTAGGTGACAGTATGCAACGCGTGAAGACCAAACTGTTGAAAATCCTTGACAACATTGAATCAGGTGTGAAGAGTGACATGCAAACTGCTGAAGCAAACGAGATCGCAGCTAATATAGCAGCTGCTAATGTGAAATTGAACCTCGATGTTGAGAACCGTTTCCTCAATAATCAAATTCTCACCTTACAGAAACAATTAACCACTGCCCAAGTCAATTATGAAAATGAATTGAGCGATTGGCAAGATTGTCAAACTGCCTATGATTCTTTCAAGAATTCTTATGATATTGCTAATCAAGATTTGAAAGATTCCACTGCTAATTATAACTCTGGAATTCAAAAGTTGAATGATGAATTAACTATGTTCCAGGAGGTCTTGTATATGTATCAGAACCAAGTTGCTTCTGCAGGCGATCAATATAAAGCCAGAACTGATGACTATGCTGATGACCAGACCTTCAATGATGGAAACTATTTCGATAATAGAACAATCTATAACGTTATGGACTCGCTTCTGGAGAAAAAAAACTAAGATTTTTTTAATATCAACGTTTAAAAAATAAAGAAGAAGAAAAATAGATTATTTTTAATTAAAACTTAAAAGTCTTTTTTTGACATTTTCAATATGGCTAATTTTTTTGCATAAAAAATAATTTTATCAGAAGTTTTATAGTTTTTTCATTTTTTTTTTTTTTGAATGTAGATATTTTCAAAATCAAAAAATAGAGAATTCAAAATCTATCTTGTTTTTTTTCGATATTTTTTTTGTTTTTTGTTTGAATTAATTAATTTCAAAATCAATGATGTTTTTTATAAAACATGATTTTCTTATTTTAATTATTAATTCCAAACTCAAAGATGAATCAAACTAATAAATTAAAACGAAGGGGAAGTACCCCTTCTACTCCGACTCATCCATATTTTTCTTCAAAAAGATAGATATGCTCAGAATCACAGGTTCGGAATGGATTTCAAAATTGCATTAATCAACATTTATATCCATATTACCCTTCCCAAAACTATTTCCATCCACCAACACCGCCGCCTCAATTAATACCTTCCCTGGCTCTTAATCCCTTTTCTGCTTATAATCTTTATTTGGCGCAACATAATCCTTTTTTATATCACAATCCATATCAATTGCACAGTCAATATTCATTTTTTCCAGCTCCTTCACCTAATTTTTTTGAGCAAAATCTAACCGCATCTTTGATTGCCAAAACAACAAATTCTCAACTATCATAAACAAATCGGTTCCCAAAAGTCAACAAAAAAATACATACCAACTGAAGCTCAAAGAATCTAGATCTATATATTCATTGGAAATTGGAAGATTATAATCAATCCCTCCCTGAAAAAGGGATGAATATGAAAATTATAATGACGAGGAAGAAAAAACAAATCAGTTCCAATGATGAAAATAGTCAATAAAGAAGGAATTAACTATCATTATTCAAAAGAAAGAGACTGATAAGAAAGTTTACTATAGATGTTGGGATCGAGCATGCAAAACGAATTTGCTTATGGAGAAATTGACCAAAAAAAAAATAATCGAAGGAGTTGAAGTTCTAGAAACAACTTCTTTATTACAAACCAAAATAAAGAAATGTACAATAAATTAAGACAACCATTTTTGGGTCAAGGGATCATCTATAAAAGAAAAAATTGAAAAAGGAACAATTGCCAATGAGGATTTAAAAGATGTTGAAAAGCAAAAAAATTGGTTTAAAGATTTTTTGAATAAAAATCCTTCTTCAAGCTTCATGGAGAGTTTGAATGAGATTTCAAAAAAATTTCCAGGCATTGATGTCTTTATTCGACCAAGAACATTTACTTTAATAAAGCATAATATGAAGAAGGCTGCTTTCAATCATCTTGATATTGAAGAAAAACTAGACAAGATTAATGATAGAGTCTGAAAAGAGTTTTTAAGATCAAAAACAATATTTGACACTCAAAATGGAAAAGAAACGATCCGTATGATGAAAAATGGTATGTGGGCTTGTGTGCCTTCTGATGGTATGTTCAAGCAGGTCATTTGCTTAGGCTACAATGTTCAAAAAAAAATATCATTGCCGATGTGGTTCGCATTGTTACATTCTAAAACAGAGAAAGCCTATATAAAGTCACACCAAATTCTGAAAATTTATTTTCATTTCAATCCATTGTTAATTACAGTTGATTTTGAAATTGCTCATCTTAATGTAAATATAAAATTCTTTAATAAAAGTTTTTTAATTTGTTTTAGGCCTTGAAGCAATTACATACGAATGCCAAAATCCTACCTTGTTTTTTCCAAGTCGTCCAAAGCCTCTGGAGGAAGGCAAGCAAAATAGGTTTAAGAGAAGAAAAAAAAAGTCGTAACTACAAAGGAAATGATTATTAACTTGAAAGCATTATGTTTCTTGAAATTAAATCAATTCGAAAATTTTTTTAAGAAAATTAAAAACCATTTTAATGAACGAGGCCCGCTTTTAAAAAATATTTTTCTGAATATTTTGAACTTACCTGGTTAACAGGAAAACCTTTTTGCAAAGAATTATGGAATTATAGTAATGGGATCTCAAGACAAGACAATTCGATAAGTCAAAAACTATTTTTGTGTTATAACGTTGTAGAAAGTTGTAATCGTTTAATTGAAAGTTTGCTCCCTCATGGAAATACGGGACAAAAATAATAAATTAATGAAAGTTGGTGATTGGGGGGATGACATTGAAGTTGAAAATGAAGAAATTCAAAACAAAAAGAAAAGTAATAAGGGGAAGATATCAAAAGTTTGAATAAAATTAACGAATTTAGAAATTTAGAATTAAGAGAAAGCCAAACTTAAAATAAAAAGTAAAAATGAATAAAAAAGTTAAGAAAAATTTAGAATTTAGAAGAAGCAAAACTTAAAAAAAAAATGACTAAAAAAGTTAAGGAAAATTGTAGAGAAAATTTGAGAAAAACTTTTTTTAGGGTTATAAAAAAAAAAAAATTCAAGTAAAAAAAAAATTTTGCTTGGATGGATGTTAAAAAAAATATTTGTTGCTTGGAATTTTCAATTAAAAAAAAATATTTATTTTAAAAAAAATTCCATTTAAAAAAACAAATATAGAAATTTATTAAAAGTCATAAAACATTAGCAATGCGCTCATTTTCTCAATTACCGAATCGCTAGAAAAAATTACGAAAATAAATTAAAACAAATTTAATCTAAAAGTCTATAGATGGAAGCAGTAGAATCCCATGACATTCTGGTTGGAGTAGAGCCAATTCCCCACCTCGGAATTTATGAGAAAGATGATTACAAAATGATGGGAAAGTTATTTTATCATAAAAGCGAAGGTTTGTTTCCTTCCAATGCCACATTTCTACCTATTAATTTGCAAAACGCGCTACGTAATCTTGAGGAAAAAGAACAAAAAAATGAGGTGTTTTTTAAATCAAAAAAAACCATCATCCAATATTTCGATGGGTCTGTGTTCAAATTCAACGAAAAATCAATGAACCATTCAAGTTTTCTTTAAAAAATCTGAAATCTATAATAAAAAAAGGTTGCAGATTGAATTATGTGGTTCATCCAGTGGTTTACTCTCAGAAAAAGACTCACCATGAGGAAAACATTTGGGCCATGGCCTCTTTATATACTTTAGATGAAAATGAGTTCGGTGTGATCGAATGCAGGAAAGAAAATCGTAAATTTGCTTTAAATAGAGAGAAAAAATTAATTAAAAATATTAGAACATTTGACGTTCAATCAGGATGTGCTCTACGATAAATCGGCCTTTTTTGAGGTTCACATTCATAAAGATGATCACGGAAATTGGTTGTTTTCCCCAAATAACATGGCTTTCCAAGTTATTTTGTCAGAACCGATCTCCACATTTTTAATTTTGACGGTTTATCCAGATTACCAAGGGGATTCCCATGTGATTTTATCATGGTTTTTTTATAAAATAGAAAAAAGTAGATTTTAAGAAGTATTCTAGGAACACTATTATTTGGGAAGATAATTGTGAGATTGTGAAGGGAGTTTTGGGTTCTTTTCTCTGTGCCAAAGAAAATGAAAATAATATAGGTATTTAATTCAATATTCTTTCAAAAGTTTTTGAATTTTTATCATAGCTTTATTTGAGAATTATCTTAGTGCGATTCTCATTAATACGAATGAATTCGTGGACAACATTTTGGAGTTTTTTAAAAAAAGCACCGATGCTGGCAAATTCAACAAGGAATTTTCTGATTTCTTAGCCTTTTCTTTTAATTGGCTTGAGTCTTTCAAGAAAAATTCACCTTCCAACAATAAAGATAATGAAGATAAAGAATTGTTTGAGTCAATTTATCATTTCATACACAAGAAATTCCGAGGAACGAAAGTGAATAATTTTGGGGAAGAAGTGTTTAAAACATGTAGTTTTGAACTTAAGAAGGCACTTTTATTGAACTACTTCAAATCTTTTTTTTGCAACTATCTGAATTCGCTTTGCATGCAATGCACGAGCCTAAACATAAATTGTGATATGATTGTTGAGCAAAGAAACGAAATTTTCAAAAGAATGAGTGTTTCTAATCATGAGTTTGATGAAAGGAAACCTTTGCATGAAATGGTGACCTTTGTTTTGGATGGAAACTTTGGTTTAGTCAACAAGATAATAAAGGAAAAAATCATGAAACCTTTAGAATGTTATATTTATGAACAGACTTGGATCTTTAAAGGGAAAATACAGGGTAATTTAGAAAACCACTCAGAATTTTTTAAAATGTTTAAAATTATTAGGGATTAGTGGGGAATTTGGGAGATATTCGTTTTTGAATCATAAGAAAATTAATGAGGTCTATCATTGCAATACGGAGGAATGCTGTGAAATTTTGATGTCTGTTGATAGCATTTTGGAAACATTATAATTCTTTTTTTAGTTTGTTGTTATATGTGTTTTTTATAAATTCAAAAAATGATTTCATTCAAGTTAAGCAAAAAAAATTGATTTTATTAATTAATAAAAGGAACTCAATGTTTTGGAAAGAAAGCTATAGAAAAAAGCTATTTTAATATAAATAAATCAATTTCTTTTAAGCCCAATAATAATAAAATAATTTGAATTATTTTCTAGAGGGTTTTTAATAAAATGTCAACCCAGAAAATGCATTCTTCTGAAATATCCTCATCTAGCTCGAGGAACATGATTTGTAACATTTGTTTAGAAAAACATCCCATATCAGAAGGAATCACTTTGAAGTGTGATCATTGGTTTTGCAAGGCTTGTTTATTAAAAGATTGGAAAACAAAAATAAAGGCTCATCAAATTGCTGAAAATATCCTGAAATGCCCACAAGAGTCATGCGGAAAGGGCATCAATTACTATGATTTAAAAAGTCATTTGCCGGAAGACCTTTTCGTGATCTATGATCAATTAAAAAAAGAGCTTTTCATTCCTTTGGATACAAATGAGAAGACAATCACTTGTCCAAAATGTTCAGTATATTCCATAATTAACAAAGAAGCTCAATATTTTACTTGTCCAGTGTGCAAAATCCAGTATTGCGCTAATGAAAATTGTTTTGGACTTTGGGAAAAACATAAAGGACTAAATTGCAAACTTTATAGAACAAAATATAAAAATAAAGAAAGAGCCTCCTTTAGTGACACCGAATCCTTTGATAAATATGCAATTGAAAGGAAATTGAGAGATTGCCCAAAGTGTGGTGCCAAAATTGAAAAAATCAAAGCTTGTAATTATGTTACGTGTGAATCCATGAGATGCCAAAAAAAAACGACGTTCTGTTATATTTGTGGTGAAATTCTGATAGGTGAACAGATGAAAACCCATTACACAGAAAATAATGCCTTTTTGCTTTGCGAGAAAAAACGGGAAAACGAATTAAAGAAACTTCAATTTGAAAAATCCAAGGAAAATATTAAATGTCCTTTATGTGGAAATAAGCAATCAGAAACCTTGAAATTGAACATTGAAGAAAATTATAAAATCATAAAATGCAACAGCAAAACATGTCGAGAAAGTTATAGTTGTTTAATTTGTCAACAGAAAGTTGATATAAATAATGATAAAAAAATGATGGCTCATTTTCCTGGACTTTGTTTAGAAAAGCAGAGGATTTCAAATCTTAGTAAATTTTTTAATTTTTTGATGAACTTAATATTTTATTTTAAGATAAAAAGAAAAAGAACCCAATTAAATGCCCAGGGTGTGAAAATAATGATTATGAAAATTTTGAACTTCCAGAAAACTTCAATAATAAGATTTTGATCTGCAAAAGCAAGGATTGCAAAAACAAAACTTATTGTTTATCTTGCAAAATAAACATACAAAATGAAGACATCAATAAGCATCTTGATTGCCCAAGTCGACGAAATAGCGAATGTAAGATTCATAGTTTCCATTTCTTTTTTTAAAGATTTTAAAGTTGATGTTAACTGGAAACCTCCCAAAACCAAAGATTTCGAAATGGAGCAAATTGATTATAAACGGAAAGGTCAACAAATGAAATATCAAGAGGATGAATTTTTAATAAATTCGAACTCGTTAGAAAAAAATTCCATAGGTGAAAATAACATTTACCATAGAAATTTCGAAATAATACCTGCTGATTCCAAATTTCCTCTTGAAGAAAAAAAAGAACGTGAACTGCAAAAACAATTGCTCAATGAAAAGAAAAAACCGAAACAACAGACGTTTTTTGAAAAAAATTGTCAAAATAATAAACTATATCTTGTCATCGGATTTTTGATAATTGTGATGATAATCTTTTGCATATTCATTCTCAAAGGGGAATAGAAAGAAATAGGTTCATTTTAAAATATTGAAAAAAAATTTAAAAATAAATTAATTATTCAAATATCTCAGATTTTTTAAAAAATAGTTTCCTTTTTGGGGCAAAAAATTGTACCCAAAACTGAATTTGATTTACAAAAACAAATTATTTATTATTTTTTCCTTAAAATTATTTTCGAAGATAAATAATTATTCAAATACATCAGATTTCGTAATTAAATTATTTTCTTTCTTGGGGGTAAAAGGGTTCTCTCCAAAACTAAATTTCGAGAATTTGTCGAAAATCCTATTAGAAATTTTCCTTTTAACAGGATCCACTTTTTCGTTTTTTATGTCTTTTTCTCTCTCCTCAACCTCTTTTTTGTGTTTTTCGTTTTTTTGATCCTTTTCAGAATTTTTTTTCTTTTCCTCTTTTTTCTTCTAAAATTTTTTATTATCATAAATTTCATTAAATTCATAGATTTTACAACAGTTGAGATCTTTTGATCATCTTGAACCAACGGAAAATTTTCCTTTATTATTTTTAGGTTAATGAAGGATAAAAGAAAAATACTTTTTTTCTAAAATCCAAATCTTTATAAAGATGAGAATTTGAAAAATGTTTGAATTTTTCCTTCCTCATCGGATCAATCCCTTCGAAATCATTAATCAAATTCTTATTCATTATAATATAATTCATTGTTTTAATCATATTATGAAATTACTTGAATTCCATGAATTTTATCCTCTTCGAGATTATGGTTTTTCGCAAATTTTATCATCATATCCCTAACAATACCTTTCCCAATATTAAACATTAGCATATTATGAGAATAAGCAGCTAATTGCCCAAATATTATGCTTTTATATTGTTCCATGGCTTCCATTTCTGTGATATTCTGGAAAACTCGATACTTTTCTTGATTTTTCAACTCATCTTTGATGGATTCCAAAATTGCACATTCCCAAAAATCCATGGTTTTCCAAAGAGGATGGTTCATTAAAGCGTCTTGCAAGTAGACCTTTTCTTCTTTGATGGGGATCAAAGAGAGATTGGCAGGCAAAGCGGAGGAACTAAGGGAAAGATTGGATTCTGATTTGCTGATTTCATTATGGCAAAATTTCATTATCATTTTATAATAGGAAAACATCAAGATCATAGTTTTTTTTGCCGTGCAAATGTCTTTCTCCACAAGACACTAATTTGTTTATGAGTCATTATATTATTTATCATTTATAATCAAAAGAATGTGAGAAAAAAAATTAAAATTACTGTGCTTAAAATATGTGAGACCAGTTTCGCCATGTTTTCATACCCCATCTCAAAAAGCGTAGTTGTTTGCGAAAGTCTATATTGTGCAAATGTAATTATCCATAAACCTCTTCCAAATTTTTCTTTAATCATTTTGTTAAACTATATTTTAATTTATTTTATAAAATAAAGAAAATTATTTTTTTAAATACCTCTTGTAGTTTTTCGGGAAACAACTCCCCTCCTTCCCAAGAAGTTTTGACAATTTCAGCCATAGCAAGCGCCTTTTGAGTTTCTTCTGAAGGAAAACCTGTTTTCTTTATCAAAAATACAATAAAATTTCAAGGTTTATTTATACAAAGTTAGTTTCATCATATGGTTCCAGGGGGCACACTAAACTTTCATAATATTTTTGAAATTCAGAAAAAAATTCTAAAAAAAATAATTTTAATATTTTCATGATTGTAAAATAAAGTCAACTCTCATTATCCATTTCTTTATCTTGGTTTTCACCTGTTTTTGCATCATTCATTGCATCACTATGTAAATGAATAAAGCTGGAAAACGGTTCAAATTTTATTTTTTCCGGAGGTGGCTAAAAAACATTTTTTATAAACAGAACTGGATTTTACTTTGGTGGTTTTATTTTCTTTAATGAAATCCAAAATATCCTGATGAGGGTCAACCATTTCAATTTTCTTTAAAAAAAAAAAAACATTTTTTCTCTAAAAATCTTTTTTCAACTTTGGAAATTTTGTCAACATCATATTGCAAATTTCTAATGCACGAAATTTCGGAAATTAAAATTTTCATGACTGATTCTTTCACAATATTGATTCTTTGTTCTTCTTGTTTTTGAAACGAATCCATCAAAGAAATCTTCAAACAAAATCTCAAATAACTATTATAAGCCAAAACATAACATACTGTTTGGTTGTTGTAATAATCAAGAAATTCATTATATTCATTGATTGTGCTTTTGTAAATTTGTTCAATTTCTTTCGCGTTTTTTTCAAATGAAGCCAATTTCGTTTCTTGAATGAATTTCTTGTCTGTGTTCCCTTCCTTGCTATTTTTCATTATCTCATAGACTAGACAGGCGTCTTCAGCTAATTTTGAAGCTTTCACATATTTGATTTTGTTCTATTTTTTAAAAATTTCAAATTTCTAACGAATTTAAAAAATACTTCTTCTGTCTTGTTATATTGATGTTTCAGTTCTTTTTCCAATTTCTTAAAAGAAGAATGTAATGTTTTCAGCTCGTTTCCTTGTTTTTTATTGAACTCTGATATTTCATCAGCCACGTCAGTTTTTAAAGAATTTGCTAAATATTTAGATTGCTCATAACGATGCATGTGATCGGATTTCAACCCTGCATATGCTAATGAAACAGTTCTAGTTGATATATAATAAGGAATCTCAAAAGTACTTAGGTATTAAGAATTTCTAAAAAACTACCCTCTTTCAATGAAATTTGTTAAGCTCAGACCTATTTTTTCAATAATTTTGGAGTAATAGTCCTCTAAGTCTGCTCTTTGTCGGATTATTTCGGAGAACTCATCGAGTCGAGCACGGTTTTCGTTTGATTTTTTGGTTAAAAAATCTAATCTATCCCATAAATCGACAGCAAAACTCATTAATTGAGTATGAAGTATTTTATGTTTTTGAATTCTGTTTTTCTTAATAAATTTGTATTAATTTTATCTAAAATAAATGTTATTTTTTAGGTGTCTTTGATAGGACAAGGAGCTTTAAAGTTAAATTTTTTTTTTTTTGTAAATATATCAAATTTATATGTTATTAAGAATTTATTTAAAGTTTCGAGAAATTTATTTATAATGGATCATCAGGTTTTGGCAAGCTTCCCTTTTTTAAAAAATAAGATAAGATATTGTGATTCCTGTCTCCAAAATTAATTGAGACCTCTGGGTTTTTACAATATAGGCACTTGTTCACTGAAAATCCCCAGCAACACACTCTGCAGAATTCAGCAGGGTAAGACTCCTGACATTTTGAGCATTTCAACGTTTTCTTCTCCACACCAAAACAACCACAATATTTATTATTACAACAAATAAAACAACGAGAATTAACAATGAAACAAGTTATTTTAAAGACCGAATTCAAGAAAACAAATAAAATAATCAGAAATAAAAATTTTGCTTTCTCGCAAAGTGTTTCATTTCCTGTATGAGAACCAAAATTGTAAAATTTTCGATCTTTCTCTTCTGGACACTTTTTTATTAATGATTCATTTTCACCATTGCTTCTTATATTTATTCTCTGATTATTTTCTTTATATCCATTTTCCCGTCTCTCATCATCAAGAAGGACAGCATCATGGTGTTTTCCAACACACTCCTTATAAAACTCCCCTTTTGGGAAATGCTTCCCTGCTTGAGCTTCATCTAATTTTTCCCCGCATAAATAACAAAATAAAGTTTTCTTTTGACATTTAGTTGATTGGCACCGAATTGTATTGCAGTTCCCTGTTTTTTCAACGATGCTCGCACATACTGGACAAGCACACCAACCTTGTTCTTTTTGCAACATTTTGAATTTTTCGGCATTTTTATTATATTTCTTTTGATATTGAGTACAACTCCTTTTATTATGCTTTTCCCATTCGCCTAAACAATTCTCATTGCTGCAAAACATTTTATGACAGATTGGACATGTAAAATAATCAGCCCCTTTCCAAATCATGCTAATTATTTGGCATTTTGGGCATGAAATTTTCTTTTCTTCATTTTTTTTAGCTACCTCGGCCATTTCAGCTTTGAGCGTATCATATTCTTCGTGAAGTTCTTTAGGCAGGTTGGCTTTTAAAGTGTAGTAATTGATTGGGACATTGCATCCATCTTCGGGACATTTCATAATAGAGTCGTCAATCATTTTGGACTGAATATTTTGAGTCCAGAGATTTAAGAGACATTCTTTGCAAAATGAATGATGGCAAGTTAGTTGAACAATTGCGTCTGAATCCATATCTTGAAAGCAAATTTTGCAATTAGTGGTGTTCATCTCAAATTTTTTTTTTCTCTAGAATTGGTTTTGTTCAATAAATTTTATTATTTCGTTTTTGATCAAAAAATTAAAACTTAATGAATGAAAAAAAGAGATTTAATAATATAATAGCAATCTCTTATTTATGAGCATAAAGTCAAAATTCTTCTATTTTCCTAAAAAATAATGTTAACCGTTTTCTTAAGAAACCTAAGGATTGCAATAAAAAATATTTAAATTTAGAAAATAAAAAAAAGACAACAATTTTCAAATAATGAAGGGGAGTCTTAAATTTAATTGCACTATTTGCTTGGAAGAAAAACTTCATAATGAATTCATTAAATTGAAGTGTGACCATTTGTTTTGTAAAGAGTGTCTTGTCAAAGATTGGACGGAAAATATCAATTCTAAAAAAGTTGATGATTGGATAATGAAATGTCCCAATCAAGGATGCAATGTTCCAATCAATTATTACACTTTGAAAGGGAATTTGTCCCCAGAACTATACGCTGAATATGACAAATTAAAGGCAGAAGCCCCAGAACTTGCCAGAAAAAATGAGGAAAGATCGATTTCATGTCCGAAATGTAATATTTTAAGCATAATTTGGATAGATGCTGATTATTTCAAATGCCCATCTTGTGGTATTCAGTATTGCAGCAACGAAAATTGCTATGGTGAATGGGACAAACATCAAAATATGAATTGCTCTCAGTACAAAAAAAAATACACTTTGTCAGACCAAAAAATGTTTGAAGAATTTATCAAAAAGAAAGGCTGGATGCAATGTCCAAAATGTAATGTCGTAATTGAAAAAAAAGGAAATTGTAATACAATCAGATGCGAAAGTAGAAAATGCTGCAAAAAAACTTTATTTTGCTATACTTGCGGCAAGGAACTTGCGAATGATGAAATGGGCCCTCATTTTCCAAATGGAGACTTTCAAGTTTGCATCAACGTCATGCCTCAGAACAAGATAAAAAATAATCCAAATGAAATGTTGAAAAACAAAGATGAAAGCATCCAGCCCTTTTTAAAAAAAGGAAAGGAAGTAAAAAAAGTTGAGGAATCTAAAGACTTTTGTTCGACTCTTTGCGATTATCTAATCTATTGTTGCTTTCCCAATAAATGTAAGTTTTATTTTACCATAAATCTATATTTTTTTTAAGCAAATCCTCCACTTGACGATAAGCAAGAAGATCCTTTTAAGCCAAGTTAAAGTGAAAAAAATCTTGTTCTCCTCACCCAGATTTTTCATGCTTTTTCATTGTTATAAATTAAAAAATAATTTCTTTTTAGAATTTTAAATTAAAAAAACCCTTGGGATGCGCCCCGTTAAAAAAATAAAAATTTCTTTTTAAAAATTTCTTCAAATTTCATATAAATAAATTCCTATCAAGTCAAAAACCATCTAAATTTTTCTTGCATGAGGAAAATTTTTTTATGCTTATTAGATCAAGAGAAATATGTGGTTATAGAGAAACATTTAAAGAGTTTGCAGGCTATAGAATTTGAAAAGTTTTTTAGAAAAGAGGTTGAAATTATTTTCCGGATTGCCATCCACCAGGCATCAAGTCACCAACCTCTTCGTTTCCTTATCGAAAATGTTCCCTCAAGAATCACGAAAGTTATATTAGAGAAGGATAATTT
>Ga0302186_10001928_pt1 | contig 16463 bp, 20 predicted proteins | sample II_Bog_E1_2_FD_198782 | JGI IMG/M metagenome (GOLD analysis project Ga0302186, IMG submission 198782) | Peat permafrost microbial communities from Stordalen Mire near Abisko, Sweden - II_Bog_E1_1 | ecosystem: Environmental > Terrestrial > Soil > Wetlands > Peat | place: Sweden: Abisko... | reverse complement strand
ATAAAATAACTAACTTTTTCTTTTTTTATAGTAGTAGATTTCTAAAGGATTTAATACAACTAAAAAATTCCCAAAAATTTTTATAATTTAAAAGTATAAATTTTCTTTTTCAAATAAAAGAAAATTTGGCACTTTTCAAAATAATTATAAAGATGAAATTTAATCAAAAATTTGGTTTTATAAAGAGGTTTCGTAGTAAAAAAAAAAATAATTTTCAGAAAAATAATAAATTTAATTAAAACTAATAAATTCCTATGAAACTACTAATTCTTTCAACAAATCAATTATAACAACGTCATTCTTTTCAACAAGGATTAATTTTGTGTTTCCTGAAAAAGTCAAAACCATTTCAGAAATCAAATCAAAATCTTTATTGGCATTGTCATGCATTCTATTTTTATTTCAATACAATAACTATAAATAAATGCTTAGTCAATACTCTTTCACCAAAAATAATGAATCTATATTGTTATTTTGTAAATTCTCTAAATTGTTAAACGTTGCGAATAGGACAGCTTTGAATTTAACAGAGATTTCATTTAATTCCTTAAAAATAGCTTGATTAGCTTTAGATTTTTCATCTTTCTGCTTCTTTGTGGGCATTCCCTCTATATTTATGATTTCATATTGAATTTGATACATATTCACCCTATAGTAAATTTTCTTATCAAGCAAATAAACTCTTAATATGGTTGAAAAACTGAAATACCTTTTCAGAAACTGTCCCTTTCTCCTAAAGAAATTATACATTATTGAAACATGCAATCTGTTATAATTTAAAAGAGATGCATTCTTTGAATATAGTTCATAATAAATAGATGAAAAATCCTTAATTTCTTTAATTTCAAATTTGATATCCGGTTTTTCATCCTTCAAAATCTCCATTTGATCACTTAATTTATCTTCTTTCAGAACATAAACAATTATTTTTCTAAGGAAATGCAAATAAATCGCTTCTTCTGGAAACAAAAACCAGATTTTTCTGGCTTGGAACCCGACCTTTTCCTCCGCAACCAGACCATTTTCCCTTCCTTTATTTAAAGAAATAAGAGATTTCAGCTAAAAGATTAGTTTTTATTTAATTTTTGTCTTTTTTTTTACAAGTTGAGTTTCTGGCAACCAGAGAAAACTGCAAATGTTTTTAGAATTCATTGTTTTTGAGTGGTTTTCGATATTTTTTTCTAGATTCTTAAAAAAATCATCCATATTTTTCTCATCTTCACTATGTGCATTTCCTTCCATTTAAAAAAAAAAAAACAGAATATAATTGAAAAAACAATTTTTTAATTATATATATAAATTTTTATTGTTTTCCTTATTTGCTTAAAAAGCAGAAATTCACTTCAAACATAGATAGATAAAAAAATATATTAACGAATTTTCTTCTAATCATCTTCAAAAAAAATAAATGGGAAATTGTGCTACTTTCACCAATGAACTTTATGCTGAGATCCGAACTTGTGACCCAGACCCAGACACCGATCGTCCTTCACGTGGCCGAGTCCACCCTCAAAGGTTGGGTCCAGAGCCTTACCCAAATCAATATACTTTTACAGATTACAATGCAGAGCCTCAATTGAAAGAATGTAATAGTTTCGAGGAGTCGGTTTTAAAGGAAGACCCCTATTCGAAATATTTGAAGCAGGAACAGCAAAAATCAGTTTTAAATGAGTTTGAGGAGAAGGTTTTGGATTTCAAGATGTTGTCAGTGAGGAACTCAATAAATTCTGTGTTGAGTGACTCTTTTACAAAGAACAAGACAAAGGAAGATGTGGCTGAGATGACAATAATTGAAGATAACAAGGAAATCAAGACAAAGAAGTTGATGATGACACCAAATGTATTAGATAGGAATGCCGAACCAATGCAACCAATGAATAGAGATAAAATGGGGAACTCATTTTTGAATGCGACCCAACATTCCAAAACTAGAAAAGGAGGAAATGAGGAAAAAAATATCCTAGACAATTCATCAATGTTCCTTTCACCCTTCAAGAAACCTGACCAAAACATCAGCAGTTACCAAAATTTCAGAGAAACCGTTCAACAAAAGCCCCTAAACAATGTTTTTTTCATCAAAACTTTGCATTATCTCGGCCCGTTCGACTACACCATCAAGGAGGACTTTTTGGTTAAAAATCCTTTGTTTCGAGATTTTTTGCAAAGCGTCAAGAACCTTCCACTCGAATCCCCTAAGAAATTAGACAATGGTGCAACATATACCGGTCAATGGAAAAAAGGTCAGAAAAATGGCACAGGCAAGCAAATCTGGCCTGATGGGTCCTTTTACGAGGGATATTGGTATCAGAATCAGGCTCATGGCAAAGGTCGTTTGATCCATTCCCAAGGAACGGTTTATGATGGTTATTGGGCTTTCGATCAAGCCCATGGACAAGGATTATACTTCACGATAGAAGGGTCGTTTTATCAAGGGAATTGGTACGAAGATAAGCAACATGGTTTTGGGATTGAAAAATGGGGTTCAGGGGCTAGTTATGAGGGAGATTATTTCATGGGGATGAAACATGGAAAAGGTCTGTTTAGATGGGAAGATGGGTCTTATTTTCAAGGTGATTTCCAGGAGAATTTGATTCAAGGAAAAGGAAAATACCATTGGAATGATGGAAGAGACTATGATGGGGAATGGTCAGGTAATAAAATGAATGGAAAAGGGGTGTTCAAATGGTCTGATGGGCGGATATATTCAGGGAATTATGAAAATGATGAGAAGAACGGGATTGGTGTGTTTTTCTGGCCAGATGGAAGCCTATATAAAGGGTTTTGGATGAATGGAATGCAGCATGGGAAAGGGAAGTTTATTGGAAGGGATGGAAGCGTCAAAGAAGGGAATTGGAGAAACGGGGTCTTGGAAGAATAAATACTAATAGATTATAGTTTGAAATTAATTTATATATTAATATGAGACTCTCAAAAAATATTTAATTTAAATTAAACAATGATTATTTTATTTTTGCAATCAAATTCATTGTTTGAATATTGTATTTTGATAATAGATTATTAAAATGACTGTTTTTTAAATTGAAAATTTGCAACCTTTGGCAAAAAAAAGCCAAAATATTGTAATCTAATACTCTGAAAAGCTGAAATCCTTCACTCTATTCACTTCCATATTATAATCATCATAATCATGATCGATGAAGTGTCCCTTGAATTATATATAAAAAACAAGTAAAAAATCAATTTCAAATAAAAAAATAATCAATATCGAACCAATCCTTTATCAACGTCCAAGTTCTCTTCTTCAGCTTCTATCAATGAAGGAGGAACATATTCTTTTTCAACCACTTTTTTCCAATCAACTCCTTCGAAAAAAGGATGAGATCTTATTAAATCTTTAGTTTTGATTCCAATTCGTGAATCAGGGTCTTTGGCCATTAATTTCTAATCAATTATTCAATGATTTTATCTAAAATCTTATTTATATCGTTAATAATTTTACTCTGATTAAGTCTTGAGCTTCAGGGCTCATCGTTACAGGGAAAATCAAATTTCCCTCATCGATATTCCTATACATTGTTTTTAAATCATCATCATAATAAGGGGGTGATCCCACGATCATTTCATATAAAACAGTGCCTTCCAGAAATAAACCAACATGTAATGAAAGCAATAATAATATTATTATTCAATAAGCGTTAAAAGAATTATTTTTATTCGATTTAAGAGAAAAAAGAAAAAATTACCAATTCCATACAGATCTGTGGCTTTGCTTGCACCTTTATTACGTACCATTTCAGGCGATAAATAGGCAGGAGAACCACAAAACGATTTAGTTCGATCACCATCACCAACACCTTCCTTGGATAATCCGAAATCTGCCAATTGTATATGACCATCACCATCTAAAATCAAATTATATGATTTTTATATAATAGTTATAAAAAAAAAAAAGAACTAATCAAAATATTCTCTGGTTTTAGGTCGCGATATATGATGTTTTTATTATGGAGATATTCGATTGCAAGAATCAACTCGGAAATATAAAATTTCGCTATGTTTTCATCAAATTTGCTTTCTTGTTGTTGAGCGAGAATCAAGGAAAGATCACCCACTGAGCAATAATCAAGAACCATGTACAGAAATTGTGGGGTCTTTTTTAATTAAATTGCTGCATACTTTAAAACTGAAAATTAAATATCTGACACTACCTGAAAACAATAATGCAGTCCGAGAATGAATGGATGTTTGGAGTATTTTAAGATGTTGGCTTCTGATATTGCGTATTTCATCTGTTTTTTTAGCAACAAAGTTCTTTTTCTCAAGGCTTTCATGGCATAGAGTTTCCCATCATCCTTTTTTTTGACCTAGTAAATAATTTTGTTAAACATTATAATTTATTATTGTATCCAACAAAAAACAAAAATAATAACAAATTTAATGAATACATATAACCCCCCCCCTACCAATTTATATACATTATTATTTATTTTATGAATTAAAAAAATGAAAAAATTGAGAACCAGAAAAACTTTGCCAAATGCTCCTGAACCCAGAACTTTAATAATCTTGAAAGATTTAAAGCTGACTTTTTCTTTGCTTCCAGGATTTAAAGAGAAAGGGTCATTATTGTTGTTGTTTTGTGGTATTTGTATTAAAGGACTGCTGGTTTGTCTTTTGAAAGATGGAAGTAAAGGGTTTTCAGGAATTTTTTCTGAAGAGATTGTCCTTTTGATTTCAAGTGTAGTGAACACTTTGTTGTTATTATGAAGTTTGTTTTTTGGAGAGAGGCTTTTCATTTTATTTGGACTATGAGGATTATTGACTTTGTTAGAAAACCAATTCATAGATCTGTCCTCTTCTTTTTCTTGATCTTCAATTGTGATGGTATAGTCTTTCTTGCTGACACTCAAACGGTTTATGAACGTGAAGAGTCCCTCATCATCCTTGGTTTCTTTCCTAAAAATTTCTCTTGATATGAAATTAAGAAGCAGGGTTATACATGTCTTTTAATTTTCCTTCGATATAAAGACAAAAGTTCCGACCATCGTTTAAATGTTTCACCCATGCTTTGAGGGTTGAAGCATATGAACAGGCTAAAGTTTGATTCGAGTTTTTTGTTTTGATCTTAAATGATAATAAAATGGCAATTATTTTAAAAATGTTTTAAAATGAAACTTCAATATATTTATATTTCCCTCCCAAAAGGAAGCCGGCCTTCTTTTTGAAAGTGAGATCCACGATATCTTTCAAGGCTATGATCTCTCTAAAACAAATCATTAAAAAACGTACACAATAGTCCTTTTTACAATGGCTTTAAAGGATAATCATTCTTAGATTTAAATCTTATGAATGTTCCATCATCTGCATTTAACACAAAATATCTCAAATTTAAAGTCATGTTGGACTTTCCAATCTTATATAAAAACCCAGTAGCAATTGGAGGTTTGATAATATTCTCATCAGCTTCCTTTAGTTTTTAACATTAAATTTAGAAAAATAATGTTTTGTCACGATGAGAGGTTCCTCCAATGATGACCTTTCTTGATCTCTCGTGGTTTTTGAGTATTTTTCGCAAGCACTTACTATTTCAGGATTATTGGCTAGGTCAGCAGCCACATATCCCTCCGCGTTTTTTATACTTAAATAAATTTTTAACGCAAATAGTTTAAAAAATAATAAAAATTACTCTGGATTGCAACCAGGAGAAGTCAAAACTAAAAAAGCTAAAGCAGCTCTGTTATATTTGCAGGCCAAATGTAGGGCAGTTCCTTTGGGAGTCAATAGATTCACATCAATGGATGGACATTTCAATAATAATTTGACAACTTTAAAAAAAAATACGAAAATGAAATGAATTATAATTTTTTTTTTTCAAATATACTATCTGGGTGGTTTTTTTGAATTGCCAATTGCAAGGGCGTCCATCCATCGTCACTATTAGTTTTTTTATTAATGTCTGCTTTTCTTTATAAAATGAGAATTCCTTAAATGATTTTAATTTTGATTATTTCAAAACCTTTCTATGAACATAGTACAAATTTCGCTTTTGCCATAAAAAACAGCAAAATGCAAAGCATTCCATCCTCCAGATCCCACTTCATCGAAAAGTTTTTTTTTCCTTGATCTCACCTCTTCAATGAATTGTTCTGGAATTATATCAGTTAAAGTTTCCAAAATGGTCACTATTTCCTCTTTATTTCCGTTTTTTGTTTCCTATTTTAAAAATCTTTTTCCCTAATTATTTTTGAAAAAAGGACCTTTAACAAAGATTCTATTTGACCTTCAATATAATTTTTGACTTCAAATGATTTTTCTGCTTTGATAAATTTAGATCCATTAATCCCATTATCGTAAATAGGGGATTGTTGTTTCGAGTCCACAGAAGATCGGGTCTTAGATTTTTTGTAGCTGTCTGAATTTCTCACAGTGGACGAAGAATTTTCATCATCGAGCCCCTTTTCCTTTTCTTCCTCTTCTGTGATTGAGTTCAAAAGTCCCAATTTCTCAAAATATCTGAAATTTATTCGTTCTTCATTCGTTTTCTACAAATTCATATCAAGGAATTTCAATATATATTTGAATATATATTTTTAAAAACCTTTTTATCCTCTGAATTTTCGATTTTTTCAATATAAATTATGCTTTTTTCCTTTAGTCTATAATAGGAAAGAGGGAAGGTGGATGTTATTCTGATCTGAAAATAAAATTTAAACGGAATCTAAAAATTGATTAATGGATACCATGAAGCCGTCTCGTGAAAATCGTGCTATGAAATTATTGGTTTTTAGTTTGATTTTTTCTCGGATTTTATCGAAAAGTTCATTGGGGTTTAACGATTCCTCTATGTCGAGCATGAAGGTATTAATACTACCCCAAGATTTGCAAAACCGAATAATAACTTTCATTTAATTTTTTCTGGATAACTTGGATTGTTTTAAAAAATTTCAGGTTTATATAATTTTCTAAAAAAAAATCATTTAAATTTTTTAAGTTAGAAACTAGCAATATTTTGTATATTTTAAGTTTTAAAAGAAGATCAATATGATAAATCCTATTATTAAGAAAATGTGTCTATATTTGAGGTTTTCCAAAAACAAATTCCAATAAGCACTGGTATAAATTGCTTTGATGCATGGATCATTAAAAACCAGTTGGGGTGACATTTGATATTTTGTCAAAGCTTTCTGATAATCCAAATAATCATCACTGTAAAGATATTTGCAAGGTCCAAACCGTAACAAAGTATGGCAATTATAAGATCTCAACAATATATATTGAAAAGTATTGATTACATCAATGAATTCATCATCGCCTTCAGCCAAAGCGCAATAACTATAACCTCCTCCATTATAACCACATGCACATTCTGAATATCCTACCACATTCCCATTTGAATCCAAAAGTGAACAATCGGTATCAGCACTGCATGGACTGCCTGGAAATTGAGATCTTCCGCTTTCTGCACAAGTATTATTTGTAATATATCCGCTAGCACAAGTCTCTATTGATATTTATGAAAAAGACAAAGAATTAAATATACCTGAGTTGTTCGATGCAATTCCAATATCAAGTGAATAATAATAAGCACATTGTCCTAAAGTACAAGCGCAATTATTTGTGCATTCATATGAACTGGAACAATTCTGTTTTATTATCCTTTAAAAATAGTTCTTTAAAGAAAAAAACAACCTCTCCAAAAGCAACTTGAGGCACACATGAATAAGGCGCGGTGCCACTCATATTGCAAAAAAGCCCTGGATCACAATCAGAATGACTATAACACAAACCTTGGCTTCCTTGGCAAATCCCATTGATACAGCTAACATTATAACAATCTTGATTATGGTTGCAATACTCACCAGGGAGGGTGTTAATATTTCCAACAGGTATACTTGCACATGTTATATTGCCTATCGAATTGGTTGTGGCATTCGTAGTATTTGAAATAGGACAATAAAAACTGGTCGGACAGGTTTGCAAATAATGAACCTGTCCTCGAGAGTCACTAATATTGACACAAACATCAGGAGCGTTATTTGCTCCACAAAGATAACGAGCCCCCATGCATTTCGGATTGTTAAACGAAGAAAAGAAGGGGGAAAATAGGCTCGACAGCAATAATAAATATAAAGAAAAAAACATTATTATTCTTAAATTTCTTTTTTAGGTTTTAATTTGTTTAGAATGAATAAAATATGAAAAAATAAAAAAACTAAGGCTATAAGGCTCAACAGCTTTTAACTTTCTCAAAACAACAAGGATACTAAATTTCAAGCAATCGAAAAATCATGAATAGATAAGAGATTGGATAGACATTTAAAGAAATAAATACGATCAGTGTGTCATAAGTTCCTCAGAAAGAGAAAAAGGCCAGTCAAAAGGATGAACATTTATAGGAAGAACTCCTATTGGAGCTTATGGAGGTCTACTCAGGGCGTTCAGCATATGTTTTATCATAATTTCTCTGAGAAATTCCTCAAGAAAACCGTGTGTTCTTTGCGTGCAGACAGTAAAAAATCAAGACTTTTCTCTTTATTTCTATTGTTTTACTCAAACTTAAGACTTTAAAGGTATTTCTCTTTCTCTATGACACTCAGGAAAAACCTTTATAAATTGGAATTATCAGAAGTCAGTTATTTCATTGGAAGGAGATGGAGGAGCTCTTCAGGTTTTTTCTGAGAATAAAAACTATGATTAAAGTAGAGTAGAGTTTGATTTCAAATGTAAAATTCAAAAATGAATTCGTGAGAGATGATGTTTAACTCAAATTTGTAAAAAAACAATAAATCGACATTTTTAATTATAAGTGCTTTTGCAAAATTTCATTTGTAGGCTTCTCCAGGATATTTATTTCTTCAAAGAAATGTTGGGTTATTTAAAAACCTTTTTCTGCTCTTAAAAAACAAAAAAATTATTTTGAAAAGAATTAAAATTAGCTTTTCTTTGAAAAAAGTTCTAAGAAATAAAATTTCAGGGTTTTATAGGCGACTGTTTTTTTAAAATTATTAAATCATGAATTGGTATCAGAATCAAGATATATTCCCCTAATTTTTTCATCTATAAATACGATAATTCAGAAATTATAAATTCAAAAAAAAGAAGGGACAAAGCTCAACGAACCTCCGAAAATCTATTACATTTGTGCGACCTCCTGCGACAACGATGACCCTCGTTATATTAGCCACCTGTGGTAATTTTAATTCTTCGTTTAAATTAAAAACGAAACATCATCTCCATAAGATGAAATGCGTTTTTCATCCGACTAAAATGATCAGCAAGCCCAGAAAACTTTACTCAAAATACAAACTACCTGCTGCGCCTCACAACACAACTCAATATCTGCTTTCAAACTATGAATCAGACCCTAGGCACTTCCAAACGCTTTACGATGAATACAATAATGGCTCAATGATGGGTATTAAGTTTTATTTTTTCAAATGTTAACCATATTTTTAAAATTAGGAATGGTCACACCAATGAGATTGACAGAAAACTATGGAAGAAATGAAGGCCAAGGTCAAAACAACGGTTTGGAGTGGATAGAAGAAGAGATGAAGATTGTGAAGATGAGCAATGACAAAAATAAGATGAATAGTATTATAAATAAATTTGGTGTAGTTTTAAGGGAACAACAAACGAGGATCAGAGAATTGGAAAAGCTGCTACAGAACAATGAAGAAAAAAAAATACAATTCGCATGAATGTATTGCATTTTTGTTTGATCCTTAATTTTTCGATTCATTTCTTTTATTATTATTATTCTTGTTATAAGCCTTGAGCAAAAAAAAAAGAAAAAAAATTATAAAAATTTATAAAATTCATATGTCGCTAATAATTAAAAATCAATTATTTTTTTATTGCTTTTCCTTTTTTTTTTCTTTTTTAAAGAAAATTAATATGTTTTCATAAAAATTCAAGATTCTGAAGAAAAACTTAGAAAATTCAAAACCAAACAAGAAAATTATTTCTTATATATTATGATATATTATTAAGTATTTTTTTCCTTTTTATATTTATTTATCCCTAGAATTCAAGAAGGATTACGTTTTTTATATATTTTCGTTGTTTTTTGAATTTGGTTGGTTTTTTTCTTTAAATTTTAAGTTTGTAATAATTCAAGTCATATGTGTTAAAATGTAGAAAAGAGAAGGTATAATTTTTTTTCTCCTTTTGTAATTTTTTTAGTTGCATTGAAATTCGGAGGTTCTTCTATCAATAATGAAATATCCAAGAATTATTTTTCTTTTCTTTTTAATTTCTGTTTTGCTTCGTTTTTTTTTATTTTAGAGTAATTTTGAGTATTCTTCTTTAGAGATGGATTGAGTTTCTTGCGTAATTTTTTTTCTTTTTGTTTCTTTTTTGTAGACGACAAGAAAGTTTAGTATGTGCACGAGTTCATTTTAAGTAATTTTTGAGTATTTTTTTGTCATTTGAGTAGGGTTATTCATTTCTATTCCAAGGAAGAGATCAATTATTTTAAATTTTTTGAGTTATGTAAAGTTTTTTTTTTCCTTTGTTTAATTTGACTAGCCAATCAAGTCATTTTTTAATCTGTTGATGAGTAAAAGCAAGTAATTTTTTCTTTTTTTTTCACATTTTAGATGAAAGAAAGTCAAGAAGTGGAGAAAAAACAATGGTTCTGTTTTTTTAGGATTTTTTACTATTTGTAGGTCATCCAAGAAAGAGAATTTTAATTTTTTTCAGTTAGTAAATTTTTTTTTCCCTTTGTTTAATTTGAGTAGCCAGTAAAGTCAATATTTTATAAATTTGTTGTTGAGTATAATCAAGTAAATTTTTTTTCTTTTTTCTGCATTTTTAGATAACAGAAAATCAAGAACCCTAAATTTTATCTTTTTGTAGTTCCTCATCCAAATATCAATTATTTTTATTTTTTATTTTTTTTCTCCTTTGTTTAATTAGAGTAGAGTAGCCAAATAAAAGTCAATTCTTTTTTAATTTGTAAACAAGTACGTTTTTTTTTCATTTTTCTCACTTTTTAGATGAAAGAAATTTGAAAAAAGAAGAAAGAACGGTAATGTTTTTTAAAAAAAAATTTAATCTTTAAAGGTAAAGTTCTTTCTCATCGAAAAGGAGATTTTAATTTTTTCGAGTTATGTAAAGATTTTTTTTTTGCTTTTTTAATTTGAGTAGCCTAATAAAGTCAATATTTTTAATTTATTGTTGAGTAAAAGCATTTGGGTATGTTTTTTTCTCTTTTTTTCTGCATTTTTAGATAAAAACTCAAGAAAAGGAGAAACAAGGTTTTTTTTTTTTAAGGATTTTTTTCCTTTGTAGGTGGTCAAGAAGAAACTCGGGAAACTGAGAACAAAGGTTCTTGATTTTTAGGTTTTTTTTCTCTTTGTAGGTTAAGTCCAAGCAAAGTCAAGTTTAATAAGAAAAATTATATAAAAACTTATTTAAAACTTTCATTTTTTTTAGTATTTCCTAAAAAATAAATTTGGTTTTTAAAAAAAAAAAAATCTAAAAATTTACAATCGCATGGAACTTTCTCCTCAAGCCTATGAGTTTTCCCAATTAGTTTTAAAGAATTATAACATACAAAAACCACCGAAAACTGAAACGAAGGAGGAAGATGAGTCCCAAAATCCTCAAAAAATTCAGCCTCCCTCAGATCCTAAAACGAAATATTCCATGGATTACAGAAAATTCGAAGAAGTTTCTAAAGAAGCAGATGAAAAAAAACAATCTGAGGATCCGTTTAAAACCAACCCTTACTTGGCACAAATGGGTTGCAGTCACGATCGAAGAAAAGTCTGCTGTCTTTTATTTTATTTAAATTAAAGCTAAAAAAGGAAAGAGAATTATACGAAAAATCGACGAAAGAAAAATTGGATGATGCCGAATTTTTCAAAATCGAAGGGAATAAGGCATTCAAAGAGGGAGACATTCAAAAATCATCGTATTTTTATCAAAAAGTAAGAACTTTTGGAATTATTAAAGTGATTGATTGTTTAAGGCTTTGCTACAATTTGATTACACGTTCACGGATACTGAGGAAGAAGATAAAAGATTAAACATTTTAAAAGAAAGTTGTCATACAAATTTGGCACTCGTCAAGTATTTGCAAAAGGATTATGATGAAAGCTTGACACAATGTTTTCAAGCATTGAAATTGAACCCAAAAAATATCAAGGCCATGTTCAGACAAGCAGCAATACATTGCGATCGAGATTTGTTTGAAGACACTCAAAAAGTTTTTTTATTTTATTATTGCTCTTAAAAGCTTCAAGATCAATTAGATTATTGATACCATTTTGAAGTTGAACCCAAATGAAAAGGAAACTTTAAAACTTCAGGAAAATTTAAAGAAAAAGGTTTTTTCTAGAGATTTCTTAATTTACTCATATTTTTTTTTTTTTTTTTTTAGGAATTTGAATACAATAAAAAAGCAAAAGTTGTTTCAAAGAAAATGTTTGACAATTGACATTTTAAATCGGTCGCTCATCTTTTCTAAGACTTTATTTAATGCTTTTTAAAAATTCTTCATAATTTTTTATGTTTAATAAGCAAAAATGAGATTTACGAAAAAAAATCTAATTTTTTATTTCGCATATAAATTAAAAAGCAGTTTACCTAATTTATAATCCCAAAAAAAATTCCAAAATTCCAAAAATTTAAAATCTTCTTCCAATTTATTTCACAAAAATAATTCTTAATGGTAGACCTCTTACGTAACGAGCTTGATGAATTAATGGGTAAGGATCGAAACTTACCCCTCAAAGAGCGTATGAAGCGTAAAGAGTTTTATGATGATGTTGATGTTAAGAAGAACATTCATTTGAACTCTTTGAAATAATTATTTTTTTATTTAGATTTGCAAATATGCCTTGATTTCAGTTTGTCCTCATGATCTCTTTCCAAACACTAAATGCGATTTGGGCAAGTAAGTTTTTTGAATTCTATTATAAAATAAAATTTTTTTGTATTACTTTAAATGTTAAATTTGAAAAAAATTAGATGCATGAAACGACATGATGAAGTTTTCAAGAAAATGTTTGATCGGGATGAGAGCCGAATCCCTTTCGAAAAGAAGTATTTGAATGAAACCATAGGTGAGTAACTTTTTCATTTTGCCCGGAATTTCATTATTTTTAAAATAGATTTTATATATAAAAATGTATCATCTTTTAATAGGTACCATTTCTATCCATATATATATATTGATATTTTGAGGGAATCCCCTTTATTTTAAACTTTCACATTACTTTTTGAGCTTGTTTCAAAAACTACTATTTCTAAGGGCTTTTTGAGAGCTTGGTCTCAGACATTGATTCAAAAATCAAGCGTGCACAGACGAAATTAGATACCCCAATACCAGAAAACGAACGTCCTAAAGAAGTACAAGAGAAATTGGAGAAATATGATGCTGACATTAAGAGAATGTTGCAAGAAGTTGAAAAATTCGGAGAAGAAGGCAAAATCGATGAGTCTGAACAGCTGGATACTGAAATTCAATCATTGAAGAAGAAAAAAGATGAACTCCTGAAAATGGGAGATAACACATTATATGGCCTTAAACAAATGAAGGTTGTTAAATTTTTAATATAATAGTTTCTCCTTGTCTTTTTCCTTTTCAATATATTTGATTTTACTTTGTTTTGTTTTTAAGAAAAAACAAATAATAATAATTTTTTTTGAAGGTTTGCGAAATTTGTGGTGCGATGCAAGCAATCAATGATACAGAAAAAAGGACTCAAATACATTTAGAAGGAAAATTGCATACGGGGTTTGCAGTATTGAGAAAAGAATTAGAAAAGCTTCACAAACGGAAGGAAGAAATCAAGAATTTGGTTCATTACGCTCCTAAAGAAAGAAAGAAATCCGCAAGCAAAGAGTCTAAGAAAACTGATAAAAAAACGAAAAGAAGTCATAGTCGAAGCAAAAGCAACAAAAAGAGAAGACATAATGACAGATCTAGAAGTCATAGTCGCCATAAAAGCAAAAAACATAGGTATCTGTATATATATTATTGAAAAAAAAAATGAAATTTTATTATAAATAGAAAGAGTGAAAGCCGAAGTGAATCAAGATCAAGAGAAAGGAAACACAAAAAGGATCACAAGAAAAAGAATAAAGAGAACAAGGACAAATCCAAATCCAAGTCCAAAGGAATTTCTGAAACGAATAACATGAACAATAATAATAACAATAACATTAATAATAACAATCACGAGAGTTTTTTGATACCTATGGACATTCCAATGCCAATTATAGAGGAGAAGCAACTCGAAGAGACCAATCCAAATAAAGAATAATTTAAAGATTTCTTTTGTTTTTTTTTTTTCAGAATATTTTTTTAAAGTCAATTAAACAAAAAATATTTTATAACATGTTGCTTTTTAAAATCTGGGTCAACTTCGCTGAATCCCCATACCCCACACTGTTTGAAATATACCTCACTTTCTTTATATGTTCCTTCAATGATTTGATCCCTCCCAAAAATTTATCCCAGAAATTCGAGTCGTAATTCTTTAAAACCTTCACGGATAATTCATCCTTCTTCTTCAATTCCTTCCACATCTCATTGTCTTTCAATCTCCTTGGGCCATTTTTGAAATAACACTCGCTGGTGTTTTCATAATTTTTTTCACTCTCCCTCTCTATTCTGTCGCTTAAGGGGGGACCTTTTACATCATCTTTGAACCGTTTTTCATTATTTATTGTCGTCAGAAATTTGAAATAATATTCGTGGCTTGAAACATAATCATTGTTAATCAAACATTGTGGCGATCTTTGCATTGCAAACTTACAATGATCCACATCGTAAATTCCCAAAGGGGGAGTTTTATCAGGGTAAAATCTGGACTTTGAAACAAAATTATAAAAAATAACGAAAAAAAAATAGAAAATTACTTCTGTTTTCATGAGATTCCTAGGGGATTTTCTGGTTTTTCTGACTGATGGGGCAGTAATTGTTTCGGGATTATTTTTTGCCAATTTTTGAAAATCCAAGACAAAATGTTTTTCCTGGCCGTTTTGATTCCATTTTTCTGATAACGTATTCTTCTGCTTCCATATTTCAAGGTCATAATCCACAACGTTTTTTAAAGAATTTTGAAAATATTTAGAGGTCTCTTGAGAAGACGGCTTGCTCAATAACATTTTTTTGGGCTTTGTTAAACTTATTGAGGAACTAAAATATTCAAAGTTGTTTTTAGACATGCTTTCCCTTTTATTTCGTATGTCAAGATTTTTTTTTTTTAATTTCTTGAGCTCACGGTTTTTACATGGGGAGATCAATTTATATGGATCATGAGGTTTGAAGGTGATGAGTCGACCAATTTGATCTCTTTCATGATCAAATGGAAGGAAATCTGCGTGATAATTATGTATGCTTGGGAAAGTTAGGGGAAATTTAAAAAAATAGGGATTACTTGATATTTTCTTGAGAATTTTGAGGGGAAGGTGTCACAGGATTTTTTGGTTTTTGGAGTCTGCTTTCTTGGAGGATTTTGGATATAGTGATTTTAGTGAGAAATTTGGGGGATTTTTTAGGTCGCATAAGAAATAAAAATGGCTGAGATTAAAAAAATTAAATATTCCAGAAGTGAAACAATAAATAAATTACAAAAAAAAAAAAAATCAGCAGCGATTAAAACTTTAATAAAAAAAATTTCTTGTAATTTTTTTTTTAAGTAAATTCGGAGTTAAAATCATGATTACCATGAAAGTTTAAAAAAATTAAAATAGAAATATTTTAAATTTTGTAAATGAAACCTGAGACTGAATAAATTTTACCTATTTTTATGCAAATTCCGAGTTCAATTAATGATTAATGTATTTTGGGGTTTTTATTGAAAAGAAACATTCTAGCTTACTGATGGAGTTCTTGAGAAAGCAAGGAAAGTGATGCAAAGTGAATTTACCAAGGAAATTTAACAAATTGAAAGATTCGAAGAATTAAACAGGAAAAAGAAAGAGAAATATGAGAATTTAAACAAAGATTTAAATAAATTGAATAAAATGGAGGATTTATACCAGAAAAGCCTGGAAAAATAAAGAAGAAAAACCTGTGGTTTCACCGAAAAACAACGCAAAAAAAAAGAAATCGTTTTAAAACTGTAATAATGACCAATTTTAATGGGAATATTATTTGTTTTCTTTAGCAAATTGAAGGCATTCTTCCAATTCTGATTGTTTTCTCTGTAAATCTTTTTCATTCCGTTGTAAATCTTCTTTTTGTTGTATGATTTCTGATTCTTTTATCTGTAATTCTTCTATATTTTTGTTTGTTTCATTTAATTGGTCATTTAATTTTTTTTTTTCTGTCATAAATTTTTCTTTATCTGACTTGATATTTTGCTCAATAATTGATGTTTCGTTTTTCAAATCTCTTTGTTCATCTAGCAATTGTTTTATTTTTGTATTAATCTCATCATGTTGTTTGAATCCATCTTCAACCATTCCATTTTCTTTTTGCAAAAAATCTAACTTTTTTTTATTTTTTTGATAGTTAGTTATGGTCTTTCTTTTTATTCTCA
>Ga0302186_10001926_pt1 | contig 16477 bp, 13 predicted proteins | sample II_Bog_E1_2_FD_198782 | JGI IMG/M metagenome (GOLD analysis project Ga0302186, IMG submission 198782) | Peat permafrost microbial communities from Stordalen Mire near Abisko, Sweden - II_Bog_E1_1 | ecosystem: Environmental > Terrestrial > Soil > Wetlands > Peat | place: Sweden: Abisko... | reverse complement strand
CCCGGTTATTTTTCTAAACAAAACTCCAGCAACTGGATTTGTCTTCATGTATTTTGTTGCGTCACTATGAATCCGACCAGCTCTCCCCATTAGTTCATTGAAATCTAGACCAAGTTTTTCTGAGATAGCCTTGATAACTTCTTCCGATGGCTTTCTCCGATCAGTTTCAATATCACTTAAATACGACGGTGCTATTCCGAGCGCCTTAGCAAATTCTCTAAGACTCGAAAACTTTTCCGGTCTTTTTTCTCGAATGCTTTCACCCAATGTTTTTTTCATGTACGCATGTTAGCGTACACCAGAACAGTAAGTCAATAAATAATATCGTGAGAAGGCTAAAAATGTGAAATTTGCCTAAAAAATTTTAAACACTATTTTATTAAGTATTTCATTGGTTTTTTGAAGGTACAGATAACATAAACCACCCAAACGCTTTAGACCCTCTAGGGGATGACCAAATTATTAAACCAAACGGTTTTATTTGATTACAACCGTTTCACCAATTGTTATTAAAACACAACAATTTGAGTTCATGATTAATCTTTGCCACCACTCATCTTTATGCTGGATGGGGTCTACCTTTGACCTAAAAATGAATTTAAGGCCCCAATAGACCCCAAATCCGACCCGGAAACGGTTAGATAGCCTTTCAATGTGAAACATTCACCATTCGTTCGATTTTCGACTTTAATCCAACCACCAGCGGGGCGTGAGGCCATCGGTCAAAAAAATCTATTTCTTCGTGAATTACAAGTAGTTGTCGTTTATACCGTTGCTCAAAAATACGTCTTTTTCATCCGAGCAGCTGTTTTTTGTTGTCATAAGGTTGTCATTAAACTCCATTTTCGACACTTTTTTACATCCCAAAACCATCCCTGACCATCCCAACATAAAAAGCCCCCATCCGAAAAAATTTTCGAATGGAGGCCTCTAAAATCCGCACGGGACAATGTTTTTAACAGCTTTACAACCGAAAAATGCAAACCTGCGAAAAGTAAAAAATGGAGCTGGGGACCGGAATCGGACCGGCGACCTACTGTTTACGAAACAGTTGCTCTACCAACTGAGCTACCCCAGCCTGTTCAGGTTATTCAAAAACCCCTTTTAGTAAGGGGGGCGGGAAGTTTACCGACGCTGCTCCTGCCCGTCAATGGACTTTAACTGGCTATATCTTCAATTAAACCAAGGCAAATTAACTCAACTGCCAGGGCGAAAGTGGAGTAAACCAGAAAGCCCGAAATCAAATGACGCCCTGAATTGATGACATACCAAAAAAGGGAAAAAAACGCGTAATTTAAAAACCACAGCACAATCGCCAAGCGGGGCAAACTGAAATTTTTCACCGCCAGCCTCCTTGATCCGGTCTCAAGCACTCATCGATTTTAAACTAGTTTTTAAAATATCTTCAACTGTTACCTTTTCGCCCAAGGTCTGGGCCGCGGACAATACGGCCCTGCGGGATTCCGCCGCCGAATAGCCTAACGTCATCATGGCCTGTAAGGCGTCCGAAATGACTTTTGACTCGGACCCCAACACCCCTTCATCACTCAATACTCCCGCACCCGCGAATTTGGTTACTTTATCTTTTAATTCTAAAACCAAATGCTGGGCGGTCTTTTGGCCTATGCCCGGTATGGATTTTAAACCGGCTAAATCGTTCTGCAATATCGCCTGAAAAAAAGTTTCCGGGGCGTAAGTGGACAATACATTCATCGCCGCCTTGGGCCCCACACCCGAAACCGAGAGAGCCATTAAAAAAGTCTGTTTCTCGGAATCCTTCAAAAAGCCAAACAACTGCTGGGTATCCTCGCGTACATGCAAATAGGTTTTGAGCAAAACGCTCTTGCCGACCGCTGGAACCGACTGCAAAGTCTTTTGGGAAACAAATACTTCGTAACCCACTCCATTAACATCCAGCTCAATCCGATCGGGAAGTTTTGCGGTTAAGATGCCCTGCAAAAATGCGATCACACACCCTCCAAAACCAGTCAGGAATTTTGAATTCTCAATTTAAAACTTAAAATTCAAAATTTAAACTTCCGCCATTTTATGGTGGTCTAGTCTTCCAAAAACTTCAAATGAACCAGGATGTGGAGTAATTCTTCCACTTGGGTCAAAGCCGGAACATCTTTGTTTTGTGTCGCGGCGTACCAAAACGAAACCACATTGGAATCCAGCCAGATGCCCTTGGTCTCAAAATCTTCATCGATCACCAGGGCTTTGTAATGGTGTTCGTCCAATTCATTTTCGGAAATCGGGCTCTTTAAACCCGACGAACGAAGTTTGATATGCTCTTTTGCCTGATTGAAATAACGCTGATCTTCTTCGGCCAGGTTTTCAAAAACAACCTGGGCAGCTTCCCGGTCAATGCCTTCAAGAATACTTTTGTCGACCCACACGCCGAAATTTTCATCGTCCCAAAGATATTCATGGCCTTGGTGCTCCAATAAGAGCATTGGTTGTCCGGTGTCGGGACTGACTTTGTCTGTTTTCCCTTTATTGTTCGTATCGCGCAAAAAATCTTCGGGGGTGACATTAAATTTTTCATCCACTGGATAACCGCATTCAGCGCAGTAGCGGGCGTTTTCCGCTAATTTATTGGGGCAATTTTTACATTTGGCTAAAGACATATCGTCTCCTATCGTTTCAAAAAGGTTGAGTAAACCGAGCTCTTCGCGAGCTTTTTTACTATTTCCGACAATCGAGTTCCCGAGCATTGCGCGTGCGTAATGGCGATCGCCAAAGCATCGGCCGTGTCATCGGGTTTGGGAACTTCGCTGAGTCCCAACAGCAGTTTCACCATCTTTTGAATCTGTTCCTTATTGGCGGCGCCAAACCCCGCCACTGCCTGCTTTATTTCCGCCGGCTTATACTCAAACACCGGAACCCTGGCCAAGCCGCAAACCAGAAGAGCTACTCCTCTGGCCTGCCCTACTGAAATCGCGGTCTTAACGTTACGCGCGAAAAACAATTCTTCGATAGCAACCTCATCCGGCTTCACTTTTTTCAAAACCTTCTGAAGTTTTTCAAAAACAACAACCAATCTTTTTTCCACATCCGTATGGGCTTCGGAAGTAATCGTTCCGTACTCCATAGCCTTTAACTGACTTCCCTTTTGAACAATCACCCCATAACCCATGCGGGCCAATCCCGGGTCAATGCCCAGAATAATCTTCGGAACCGGCGCGCTATAAGTTTTACCGGTCAAGCTTCGCCATGATTTCATCACTCACTTCAAAGTTCGCGTGAACATTTTGGACATCTTCATATTCATCCAAAGCGTCATAAAGCCCCAACACGGAACCGGCTTTTTTCTCGTCCAGGACAACCGTCGTTTTGGGGACAAAAGTAACTTCTGCGCTTTCGGTAGCTATTTTTTTATCTTCCAAAGCTTTCTTCACTTTGTCAAAATTTTCAGGAGGCGTCAGAATTTCATAAACATCGTTCTTATCCGTCTTTAAATCTTCCGCGCCCGCGTCCAAAACCAAGCCCATCAAATCGTCCTCGCCAATGGCTTCTTTTTTAACAATCAGCTGGCCTTTTTTATCAAAGAGAAAAGAAACCGAGCCGGACTCGCCCATGTTTCCGCCATTTTTCGCGAAGATGGACCGGATATCCGCCGCGGTTCGATTACGGTTATCCGTGACCGCTTCCACCAATACTGCCACGCCCGCCGGGGCGTAACCTTCGTAAACCATTTCTTCCAGTGCTACCGCCGCTTCCGCGCCGGTCCCTTTGTTGATCGCTCTCTTGATCGTATCAGCCGGCATACTGACTTCTTTGGCCTTTAAAAGAATCGTGCGCAAACGCATATTGGTATCAGGATCACCGCCCGATTTGGCGGCCAATTGAATTTCTTTCGAAAGGCGGGAAAAAATCTTTCCCCGCTTTTCATCCAACGCGCCCTTATATCGCTTTACCTTTGACCACTTACTGTGTCCACTCATGCCCCAGCCCTCATTTTTTACATAAAAATTTCAAAATTTCTTCATTTCGACCAGCCGCTTGGGCTTTTACGCAAAGGGCGACAAAAAAATAAGGCTTTTCTTCACCTTTATTTTGCCCTGAAACAACAAAAGGCCGCTTTCTTGACCAAAATCTCAAGAAAGCGAACCTTTGTTGAAACAAATTATATCTCACGTTGTTTGTGGATAGCTAGAAAAAAGGCGCTTAAGACTCGAAGAAAAGGCTAAATTTACCGCAACATTTAGATTATTTAAGAAATGATTTTAAGAAAAACCTTACCTGCCCGAATTAAACCGGCTTCACCGGATGCGATATCAATCGATTCGTTGAAAGAAGCGACTTTCTTTTTTTCTTGAGCCGCATTCACCCACTCGACGGCGCCTTGTTCTATTAATCGTTTCGCGTCGCTTTTTGTTTTGACAATGCCAACTTTTAACATAAAGTCAGCCGCTTTATAGGATCCGGATTCCACTTCAACCTTTTTATAGTCAACCGACTGGTCCAGATTGTGGCGGTTTTCAAAGTAATCCCATGCCTCTTGGGCTTTGGCTTCTCCATAAAATCTTTGCGTAATTTCCTTAGCCAATTCTTGTTTGGCCTGCTTGGGGTGATAAGCGCCCTGTTCCACTTTGGTCTTTCGATCCTGCCAAACATCCTTTGGCAGATCAGAAAGCAGTTCGTAATACTTCCACATTAAATCGTCCGAAACACTCATCAGCTTCGCGAACATTTCATTAGGCACATCGGTCACGCCAATGTAATTCCCCAGGCTCTTGGACATCTTTTTAACACCATCAAGACCTTCCAGAATTGGCATGGCTAAAATCGCTTCAGGTTTTTGGCCGGACTCTTCTTGCAGCGAACGTCCGACCAGACAGTTAAACTTTTGATCAGTTCCGCACATTTCCACGTCCGACTGTAAAACCACCGAGTCGTAACCTTGAATCAACGGATATAAAAGTTCGTGGAGACCGATGGGCTTTTGTTCTTTCATGCGGTTGGTAAAATCGTCCCGCTCTAAAATGCGGGCTACGGTGTATTGGGAAGCCAAACGAATAACATCCTCAAAAGCCATAGGCCGGCACCATTCGCTGTTATACCGAATCTCAACTTTTTGCGGGTCATTATCTAAAACTTTAAAAACCTGCTCCATGTAGGTTTTTGAATTGGCTTCTACCTCTTCCCGGGTGAGGGACTTGCGGGTCGCCGACTTGCCGGTCGGATCGCCGATCATGGCGGTAAAGTCGCCGATGAGAAATTGAACCTTGTGGCCCAGATCCTGAAACTGCCGGAGTTTACGCAAAACCACGGTGTGACCCAGATGAATATCCGGGGCTGAAGGGTCCGCTCCCCATTTTATTTTGAGGGGCCGTCCCTCTTTGTGAGAATCCCTGAGTTTCTCCAGCAGCTCGTGTTTCGAAATAACTTCAGCCGTTCCTTGAAGAAGGATTTCCAATTGTTGTTCCGGCGTATGGTTAAAAGTGGTTTTCATAGGGGTCACATCATAACAAAAGAGCTTTAATTTGTAGCCAAAAGAGGCTTTTGAAAACCGTAAACCCGCTGGTCAAAACAAAGCTGAAAGCTATAATGAACCCTCTAAAAATCAGCTCATTTCACAACCGAGGAATTCTGGCTTGCCCTTCGAAAAACCCAAAAAATCATTCGCCAATATCCTGAAAATTTTGTTTTTTATCGCCTTTGCCTTACTCGGAGTGGTTGGGGGCGTTCTCTATGCCCAACTTCAAGAATTGCCGGATATCGCCAACCTGAACGATTTTAAAACATCCGAAGCCACCCACATTTATGACATTAACGGCAACCTGATCAGCCAGCTTTGGCTGGAACAACGAACGATTGTTCCCTTGGAACAAATCCCCCAAACGCTTCAAAACGCGGTAATTGCCACCGAAGACGAACGTTTTTACCAACATTGGGGTATCGACGTCATTGGTGTGGCGCGGGCTTTTTTGGTGAATATCGCTTCGGGCGGTTTAAGAGAAGGCGCCAGTACCATTACCCAGCAGCTGGCCCGCACCCTCTTTTTGACCCAGGAAAAAACCTTAAGTCGTAAAATCCGTGAAGCGCTGCTTTCTATACAGATCGAGAAAAACTATTCAAAAAAACAAATTTTAGAAATGTATCTCAATGATATTTATTACGGGGAGGGCGCTTATGGTGTGGAATCCGCCTCCCGAAGCTACTTTGGAAAACATTTAGCGGACCTGAGTCTTCCCGAATGCGCCATGCTGGCCGGATTACCCAAATCCCCCAACCATTTCGATCCCTACAAGTTTCCCTTGGAAGCCCTTAAACGCCGCAATTTGGTACTGGATCGCATGTCAGCCAATAATTACATCACTGAACAGGATGCCACCGACGCTAAAAACGTCCCCATCGAACTCAAAAAAATAGAGGTTCAAAATGCCCCCTACTTTGTGGAATACGTACGGCAACAATTGGAAGCCCGTTATGGTTCCAATGCGGTTTATAAAGGCGGTTTGGCCGTATACACCACACTGGACATGAAATTACAGGAAGCCGCGCAAAGAGCTTTGGCCCACGGACTGGATAACGCCGAAATATTAGAACGCAAAAACCGGTTATCTAACATTCCCATCGATCAACCTATTCAGGGCGCTCTTTTGGCCATTGACCCCCATACGGGCGCCATCCGTGCCATGATTGGCGGAGTGGATTATCACAAAAGCGTCTTCAACAGGGCTATACAGGCCCGCCGCCAGCCCGGGTCCGCCTTTAAACCCATCATTTACACCGCCGCAATCGAGAACGGATACACCATGGCGGATGTGTTTTTAGATTCTCCTGTGGTTTATCCCGACCCCATCACTGGCAAACCCTGGAGACCTTTAAATTTTTCTGATAAGTTCCGCGGGCCTACCACCTTACATACAGCCCTAATGTATTCTATTAACGTTGTGACCATTAAATTGTTGGAAAAACTCGGCATTCAACCGGTGGTCAGCGTAGCCAGGCGTTTAGGAATTACCAGCCCGATTAAACCCAATTTATCCCTGGGCTTGGGTACTTCCGAAGTTTCTTTGGAAGAAATGGTTCAGGCTTTTTCTGTTTTCCCGAATCAGGGTGTGCGCGTTGAACCCTTTGCCATCCTGACAGTGAAAGACGGTTCGGGACATATCCTGGAAAATAATACGCCCGTGGCCGAAAGCGTTTTGGATCCCATGGTGGCTTACATTATGGTTCACACGATGAAGGATGTTATTGATAACGGTACGGGCCGGATCATCCGCCGGCTGGGTTTTACCTATCCCGCGGCGGGAAAAACCGGAACTACCAACGATAACGTGGATGCCTGGTTTATCGGCTTTACACCCGATCTAACTTGCGGTGTTTGGGTAGGCTATGACGAACGCCAAAGCTTGGGTAAAAAACAAACCGGTGGTGAAACCGCCGCGCCGATCTGGGCTGAATTTATGAAAGCCGCCACCGAGGGAAGAACCCCCAAAGATTTTGAACCGCCCAAGAACGCCGACGAAGAGCTCGTCACCAAAAAAATCTGCTTAACCAGCGGTCTTTTAGCTGGACCCTATTGTTCCGATGTTCGGGATGAAGTGTTCAAGAAAGAAACAGCCCCTACTAAATACTGCACTATCCACACAGGCAATGGAGCCAGTTTGCCCTCGGCGGATAATTCCACCGGAAATTCTTCCGGCGCTCAAACCAACGGTGATATTTTAGAAATGGACTCTGAGCCCGTAGTTAAAGCCGAAGCTGTCGCTTCCGTAACTCCGGATGCTTCGGCGACAGTTGAAGCAACGCCCACTGTGACTATTGAAAAGAAACCCGGCGGCGAATCCGCTTATCCGGACGAAGGCTTCTAACTTCTACTCAATAACTGAATAGTTTTTACGGATAACCTCTTCGGGGAGCGCGTTGTAATGCCACCATTCATGGGGTAGCTGCAAGAATCCTCCGTTTGTCATGCTCCGGCGTAAAACCAGACGGGATTCAAGGTTGCCAGCTGATAATTTTCCTTCCTTTAAAAATCGTTCTTCAAACCGCGGTTCTGAAACTTCACTAAATTCGTCGAACCCCGCGCCCATGTCGACCGCTTTCCCATTTTCATCCAGTAAACTCAAATCAAGCGCCATTCCAAAATTATGCGGTGATCCCTGCTCGGGGTTGGCGATGTATTTTTCTTGAGGCGTATTTTTAACCTTCGCCCACATTCTCCATTGAACTGATCGGGGGCGAAGAGCGTCAAAAATAATAAAAGACCATCCGGGTTTTTCCTGCTGTAGTAAGCCGATCGCCCGCTCAAACTTTACAGCCGCGTCTTTGTGTAAAAATGCTTTTTTAAAATTGCCGTAGAGATCCTCCCCCATAAAATTGTCGAGAGAAGCGTATTTAAGGTCGATTTTGACTTTGGAAAAAACTGAGAGATCGACATAATCTGGAGAGCTATGAAACATTTAAGAAAAAACCGTGATCCTGGAAGTGGAAAAACTAATTTTTAGGGACCGCAAAATCCAATCCTGAATCCATGGGAGGCGCCTGCATGCCATCCACATCCTGAGGCGTTGAAGCTGGTTTAGGATTTTGATCGCTCGATGGCGCCGCAGGCGCGGGTAGTGAGGACGACGTATTTGCGTTTGGCATCAGCGGTTGAGAAGCCGTTGAATTTGAATTGTCGCCAAAATCGGGCGGAGGCGCGGCCGTATTGGGCGCGATAGGTACTAAGGAACCGGGCGCGGCCGAAACAGCAGGCGCGGCATTCGAAACCACTGGTGTGGGAGTTGAAGTTGGAATAAAGGGTGTGCTTGTCGGTGTACTGGTAAAAGTTGGCGTATCGCTTACCACGGACGATGAACTTACCGGCGGAGTATCCAAATCGTTGCCTAAATCCGGTAATTCCACTGTCGGAATTGGCGTCGGAGTTGAATTTTCAGAATTTGTAACAGCCGACTGTGCAGTCGCCACAATCGAAGCCAGATCATCTGAAGTCCCTTGAGGCGTTGGGGACGGTGAGGCTTGCGTAGAGGAGGACAAATTATCCATAGCGGGTTCTTGAGAAACCGCAGTTGGTAAAGAAGACTCCGGCACGCTTGAGGTTAAATCAGAAGGCGGTGGAAGAAGTTCCATGCCGGTGTCCTGTGGAACAGGAGTATCGGTGGGTACAGTGGTTGGTGTGTTAACCATAGGAGGCGGTGCTGATGTTGCCGCGTTTGCCGCTAAATCACCCAAAGCGGGCGGTTCAGGAGCGCTTGAATCTGAAGAAGGCGGCATCGGTATATTGGCGCCAAAATCCTGTGGTTCTGAACTTGACGCGTTGTTCGACGGAACTGGGAGCGTAGACTCGGTTGACGGAGCAGGCGGCACCACTAGATCAGATGCGGGCGCCAAAGCCGGCACCACAACAGGGGTGAATGTGTCTGTCGGCGTAGCCACAACCACTGGTGTCATCATTTGATTTTTGGCTTCAATTGTGGAGATTTCGGTTTCGTGTTGTTTTTTTCTGTATTCTTTTAGAGCTTCTTTCGCCGCATTTTCCTCGAGTTCATCCTCTTTTTCCGCCTGATCGGACATGGCTTTAGTAATTACAGGTAATTCGCTGCGCAAATAAGCACGCAGGATATCTTTAATATCCCTCATGGGGCTGAGGGAAACGGTTCCTTTGATTTTATTGTTAACCGTTTGGGGATTCATGGTTCCCCAGTAGTTGCCGCCCATTTTCGCTTTTGACCCGTTATTTACCACTTCCGAATCATTATCATGAACACTGTTATTTAAAAAGGTAAGCTTGGAAAAACTTTTCAAGTAAAGACCATAAGTGTTTTGAACCAAGGTGTTAAATTGCATATCGACCGCAACCGGTCCATCCAAAACCACACCTGTCGCGTTGCCATAAAATTTATTGTTTTTTAAACGAGCGGTCGTATTCCCTTTTAAATAAAGCCCCGACCCTTTCGTAACTTCGCAGCCGTCCATGTGGATGGTTGCGTCTTGGGCCAAAAACACACCGCTCAACACTTTTGCGTTGCTTAACTCGGCATCGCCTCCATCAATAAAAAGAGTGCTCTGTAATTCACTGTCGGTCATATTAAAAACCGCTGGAGCAGCCGCCGAACCTTCGACTTTTAACTCACCGCTGATTTGGAGGGTCGCCGGACCTTGAAAAATAACCTGAACCCCAGGGCCGATTTCGAGTGTAACGCCTGGACGCACTAAAACACGGCTTTGAACGATATAAGGGCTGCCGGTTTGATCCCATTGAGTATTCTCACTCAATAAAGCGCCTACGTTGGTAGACGCAAAAAGCTGTGGAGTAACCAGAAGTATAATGAAAAGAGGGAAAATGAATGAAATACGCTTCATAAAAGGTTAGTGGCCTCGAATAAGGTATTTAGAATCTCATGAAGCTTAACAAGCAGCTTACCTACGAAATCTTCGAAAAAAGCTTGGTTACTATATAACATAAAACGTTATCACTCAAATGACAAACGACTATTCGACGATAAATAAAGCCTTCTTAAAACATACAAATTTGACAAAATAAAGGGGCGGTGTAAACCGCCCCTTTTAAACCATCTTACTTTGAGGAATATTCTTTGCCTTTTCCTGAATACTTCAGAGCGGCTTGAGCAGCCGCCAAACGGGCAATGGGCACCCGGTAAGGCGAGCAGGAAACGTAGTTTAAACCCACTAAATGGCAGAATTCCACGGAGTTGGCGTCACCGCCATGTTCTCCACAGATACCCACCTTGAGTTTCGGCTTAACAGAACGGCCCTTTTCCACACCCATACGGACCAATTGACCCACGCCGTTGCGATCCAAAATTTGGAACGGATCCTTCTCGTAAATCCCGTTGTCCTGATAGTAGCGGATAATCTTCGCTGTATCGTCGCGTGAAAATCCAAAAGTAGTCTGAGTGAGGTCGTTAGTACCGAAGCTAAAGAAGTCGGCTTCTTCGGCGATCTTATCGGCCGTCACGGCGGCGCGGGGTAATTCGATCATGGTTCCGATCGTATACTCCAGCTTCACACCGTATTTTTTTATGGTTTCTTCGGCCTTCTTAATCACGATGGCCTTTTGATTTTTCAACTCGGCCACATCACCCACCAAAGGAATCATGATTTCGGGAACAATTTTCTTTCCTTGTTTTACTAATTCGCAAGCGGCGCTGATGACAGCTTCTGTTTGCATTTCAGTGATTTCAGGATAAGTGATTCCCAAGCGGCAACCGCGATGACCCAGCATCGGATTAAACTCGTGCAGTTCTTCAACGCGATGCAAAAGTTTTTTGGCCTTATGCAAATCCGTACCTTCTTCTTTGACCAAAAGCAGAGCTTTCTTAATCGTTTCATTCGAAGTTGTAGTTTTTCCCGACGCTTCCATACGGGCCACTTCAACCATCAGTTCTTCCCGTTTTGGGAGGAATTCATGAAGAGGCGGATCTAAGAAACCGAGGAAGTCTGCCTTTTGCATCGGTAAAAGTTTCTTCAAAGCTTCCCGACGGGAAGATTCGTCAGTCGCCAAAATCATCGCCTGCATGTGAGGTAAACGATCCTCATCGAAGAACATATGTTCGGTACGGCATAAACCGATACCTTCCGCGCCGAAAGCGCGGGCCACTTTAGCGTCGCGGGGAACGTCAGCGTTGGCACGTACTTTTAAAGTACGAACCGCGTCCGCCCAGCTCATCAAAGTCGCGAAATCTCCGGAAAGCTCCGCTTCTTGAGTCGGCACTTTACCGTGAATCACTTCACCGGTCGAACCGTTCAAAGAAATCCAATCCCCTTCTTTAATGGAGACGCTTCCCACCATGAAGTTTTTGGCGTGTTCGTTCACCTTAATAGATTCGCAACCTGCCACGCAGGTCTTACCCATTCCGCGGGCAACAACCGCCGCGTGTGAAGTCATGCCACCGCGGGCGGTCAAAATACCTTCCGCCGCGTCCATACCGTGAATGTCATCCGGCGAGGTTTCCAAACGAACTAGAATGACCTTTTTGCCAGCGGCTTTCCAGATAACCGCTTCTTCCGCCGTGAAAACCGCTTGGCCGGTAGCGGCGCCGGGAGAGGCCGGCAATCCCTTCGTAATCACGTCTTTCGGGGCTTTGGGATCAAAGACCGGGTGCAAAAGCTGATCGAGTTGGATCGGCTCAACTCGGGCCAACGCTTCAGGTTTCGTAATGAGCTTTTCAGCCACCATGTCCACTGCGATCTTCACCGCCGCCGCCGCCGTGCGCTTGCCCGAACGGGTTTGGAGCATAAACAACTTGCCCTTCTCAATCGTAAATTCAAAATCCTGAATATCCCGATAATGCTTTTCTAATTTTTTCGTGGTGTCATAAAGTTGTTTAAACACCTTGGGCATATCTTTTTCGAGGTGCAGAATCGGCTGTGGCGTACGAATACCTGCCACAACGTCTTCACCCTGAGCGTTGAGTAAATACTCGCCGTAAAATTTCTTTTCGCCGGTAGCCGGGTTCCGGGTAAAGCCAACACCCGTTCCAGAATCCTCACCCATGTTGCCAAATACCATGGACTGAACGTTAACCGCTGTCCCGATATTATGAGGAATGTCATTTTGTTTGCGATAGAAATTGGCCCTGTCGTTCATCCATGAACGAAACACCGCGTCCCGCGAACCGCGCAATTGAGCCAAAACATCCTGAGGAAACTCTTTTCCGGTTTTGTCTTTAATTAGTTTCTTAAACTTCTCGACCAATTCTTTTAGATCGCTGGCGGACAAATCAGTATCCAGCTTTACGCCCTTTTCTTCTTTCATATGATCCAATACACGCTCAAACACTTCTTTACCCATTTCCATAACCACGTTTCCGTACATTTGCACGAAACGACGATAGCTGTCATAAGCAAAACGTTCGTTGTTGGTGGAAGCGATCAAACCTTTTACGGTTTTGTCGTTCAAACCCAAATTAAGGATAGTATCCATCATGCCAGGCATGGAGAACTTCGCGCCCGAGCGAACCGAGACCAAGAGCGGATTATGGCTGTCTCCGAATTTCTTACCCAAAGCCTTTTCCAGTTTGGCCAAGTGCTGCTGCATTTCTTTATCAATCGCTTCAGGCGTTTTTTTACCGTGCTCGTAATAAAGACGGCAGACTTCGGTGATGATGGTAAAACCCGGAGGCACTGGCACTCCCGAATTGGTCATTTCAGCCAATCCGGCACCCTTTCCACCCAATACTTCCTTCATTGTCCCGTGGCCTTCAGCCTTTCCATTTCCAAAGAAATAGACAAACTTCTTCGTAGCTTTTTTGGCAGAAGACTTCTTAGTGGTTTTCGGCATGATTCATCCTCCTCGATAATAAAAAACATGAAATTCAAACTGACGCATATGGCTGGTTAGGAAAGGGGCATATTGTAACAAACATCGTTTTGATTTCAACGAAAGCCAGCATGTTTCAGGTCATAAAAACATAGTGTTTTAGCGGGAATTTAAAGAAAGAATCTTAAGCCTGAGAAGAAGCCTCGGAAACATAGACCAGCTTGCGCAAATCACCCACTAACAAGAAAAGATCACACGCCTGTTTAAGCAAAGCTAAACGATTGGCGCGAATTTTGGCGTTTTTGTCCATCACCATCACCTTTTCAAAGAAAGCATGTATCGGCTCAACCAGGGTTTCTAAATGGCCTATGACATCTTGATAGTAATCAGCGGTTCCGACTTCTTGGTCATCAATGAGTTTCTTGGCGAATTGAATCTTTTCGAAAAGTTCTTTTTCTTCAACCATTTTCAACAGTGGTTTTGAAACCTTATCCGAAACTTTCTTTTCAGGCAAAATACGAAGCACACGACCAGCCGCCGTGACCAATTTTTGAAAATCTTGATTGGTCTTATTTTTCTGAACGGTTTCAGCTTTGGTTACCATTTCGACTAATGTCGCGGCGTCGGTGGCAACAGCCGCATTAATCACATCGTAAGATAAACCTCGAGCTTCCAAAACCGTCTGTAGGCGGCCTTTTAAAAACTCGACAATTTCTTTGCTTTCATTAGGTTTGGTTTTGCCTGCGTAAGCTTTTTGGGTTAATTGAACTAATTCTTCTAACGAGATGGCGTAACGATTTTCGAGAATGATTTGAAGAACACCCAAAGCTTGCCTTCTCAACGCGAAGGGATCTTGAGAGCCGGTCGGGATAATCCGCGCCTTAAAGCACCCAACAATGGTGTCCATCTTATCGGCCAAGCTCAAGATAGATGATTCTTTGGTGCCGGGTAGTTGGTCACCCGAAAAACGGGGATAGTAATGTCTGTGAATAGCTTCGCCCACAGCTTGTTTATCCTGCTTAATAGCATAAAAACCACCCATATAACCCTGTAGACTATTGAATTCTTTTTCACGAATGATGTTTGTTGCCAAATCTGCCTTGCATAAAAGAGCCGCCGTCTGAATTGTCTTAATTATTTCTTTAGAAACTTTAAAGTTTTCAGCTATTTTTCCAGCTAATTTGGACAAGCGTTCGGATTTATCAGCCATAGTGCCCATACCTTCGAGCCAAGTAATTCCTGAAAGTTTTTCAGCCCAGGCTTCTAAAGATAGTTTTAAATCTTCTTGAACAAAGAATTTGGCGTCTTCCAAACGAGCTTTTAATACCGCTTCGTTAGAACGAATAACCACTTGCTTGTCTTTGGGCGTTCCATTGATAACGCCGATAAAGTAAGGAAGAAGCGTGCCTTGTTGATCTCTCACCGCAAAATATTTTTGGTGTTCTCTCATGGCAGTCACAATCACTTGATCCGGCAATTCTAAATATTGAGGATCAAAAGAACCTATAATGACATCTGGCGATTCGACCAAATTATTCACGTCATCTAAAAGTTCCGGGTCTGCTGGTACTACTGCGCCTTTATCAGCTGCGGTTTGTTGAATCCTATTCCAAATAAGACTGCGGCGTTCCGCCGGGTCGGCTATAACACCGGCGTTTTTAAGAACTTCTATGTAATCTCCCGCTTCAACCACGTCTAAAGCGCCTTGTTTTAAAGAACGTAACCCATAGGTGTCACGGCTGCTATACAACCCCGCTATTTCAAAAGAAATGACCGAGCGGGAAAAAACTGAACAAACCCAGCGAATGGGCCTAGCAAACAGGAAATCGCCGTTACCCCACCGCTGAACTTTGGGAAAACGAATCTTCTTAATGACCTCTGGAAAAACTGTCGCCATAATCTCCGAGGTTAAACGTCCCCCGCCTTTTTTAATTGCGACCACGACCTCACCTTTTGGGGTTTGCATCCGACGAAGAGCCGCCGCTGAAACACCCTGGGCCTTGGCAAAACCCTCACCTGCGCGTGTAGGTAACCCATGTTCGTCAAAAGCGATCGAGACTAAAGGACCAGTCACTTCTTTAGAAGTGTCTTGCTGCATTTCAGGCAGGCCCTTAAAAAAGAGCGTCAAACGACGGGGGGTGTAATAGGTATAGAGCTTCTGGTAGTTGATTTTATGTTCTTTTAAAGAAACTTCAGCCGCCGCGATCATTTGGTCCATAGCGGGACGTATATAAGAAGCCGGCAATTCTTCACAACCAATTTCAAGAACCGCATCTTTTAAAGTGGTCAAGTTTTCCATGCTAAGACCTCTTCATTAAAGGGAATCCTAATTCTTCCCTTTCTTTCACGTAAGCCGTGGCAACACCGCGGGCCATTGCCCGAACCCGGGCGATGTAATTGGTTCGTTCCGCAACCGAAATGGCTCCCCGGGCATCCAATAAATTAAAAGTATGCGAGGCTTTCATCACATAATCGTAGGAGGGTGCCACCAAAACCAAACCCAAAAGTCGTTTGGCCTCACCTTCATATTCTTTAAAGTGTCTTAAAAGCATCTTGGTATTGGCTTGTTCAAAATTGAAGGCTGAAAACTGCTTTTCGCTTTGGAGAAATATATCCCGGTAAGTAATATTTTTACCGCCATAATGAAGATCCCAAACACTATCCACACCTTGAATGACCGTAGCTATCCGCTCAAGCCCGAAAGTGATTTCACCCGAGACCGGTTTTAATTCCAGTCCACCCGTCACTTGAAAAAAAGTGAACTGGGTAATTTCGATTCCATCCATCCAAACCTGCCAACCCAAACCAGAGGCTCCCAGAGTCGGTGATTCCCAGTCATCTTCCACAAAACGGATATCATGCTCATCCTGGCGAATGCCAATCTCTTCAAGACACCCTAGATAAAGCTCTATCATGTTTTCTGGAGAGGGTTTAAGAATAATTTGATACTGGTAATAATGCTGCATGCGGTTGGGGTTTTCGCCGTAACGGCCATCTTTGGGTCTGCGACAGGGATCAACGTAAGCCACGTGGTAAGGTTCCGGTCCCAAAACTCTAAAAAACGTGGCTGGATTAAATGTCCCAGCGCCCTTTTCCAAATCATAGGGCTGTTGAATGACACAACCCTGGCGGCTCCAGTATTGGTTGAGGGTCATAATGAGTTCTTGAAATGAAAGCGCCATGCGAAATCCCTCTTAACAATGTGGAGCGACGTAAAAAAGAGCTCTTTATCAAAAA
>Ga0302186_10001925_pt1 | contig 16479 bp, 6 predicted proteins | sample II_Bog_E1_2_FD_198782 | JGI IMG/M metagenome (GOLD analysis project Ga0302186, IMG submission 198782) | Peat permafrost microbial communities from Stordalen Mire near Abisko, Sweden - II_Bog_E1_1 | ecosystem: Environmental > Terrestrial > Soil > Wetlands > Peat | place: Sweden: Abisko, Stordalen... | reverse complement strand
TGATTAAATAACAAGCCAAATAATTTTAAGGTATGGAACTTTTGGAATTCCAGCAATGGCTCAATGAAACACAGGAAGTCAAATGTTATGCTTTAAGATAAGAAGCGGTAGTCTCGATATGTCTTCTCTCAAAAATGGATTTCGACCCTTGGAAAAAATATGAAAAGCCTTGGACTTTGAATTTCATCTATACTGTAAAAAGATATAGAAGAAAAGGATTTGCCCGTAAAGTGCTGTTATGGATTAAAAAACGAGAAGAAACGACAGCTTTTTGTAGCAATGAAACTTCGTAGAAGTTATTTGAATCAGTGAAATTTAATAAAGTAGCCGAGCATCCATTGCCTACATACAGATTTCCATGATAATTTTCATGTAAACTAATCAATACTATGTTCAACAATATTGGTTTCGAAGAAAGATAACCTATTTTTTATTGTCCTCTATTAGAGCAAAGAGATAAATATTTATTAAAAGTGCTCAATTGATTTGATATAAACTTTTATATTTCGATATGATGATGAAAATATTATCTTAATTTTTATAATTTCCTTAGATATAATATCTTGTGGAGATAATGACGAAATAAAGACATTATTAAAGAATAACAGCTATTAACTAGATTGAAGATAGGTTATAACTGGAAGAAATTTCAATATTAACGATTAGGTTAATTGCCTTAACCTCTTTGAAATAAAAATAATCTTAGATATCCATTGTAAGACTCATGAAATTAATTGAACAATGCTCAAATATTGAAGAAATCATCACCAAAATAAATTTTACCAAATAAATGATAAAAACTAATAATGACTTTTGTTTTTCATTCGATTAAGCAGGGAGAAATACTATAAATTTAGTTTCAAACATTCTTAAGTGGTCAGGTCTAAATATGAACGATAATTATTATTGGTATCCAATAATGTTCAGTTTATGTCTCCTTTTTGCTGCTTATCTGTACTTCCCTGTAAATTTCTGTTGCTATTATTTTAACTTTCGGACATAAGGTAATATTTCAACATTAATATCAAAAGAAATAGTAAAATTATTATAAAACATTTAAGAAAAAATAAAGAAACTCTAAGAATGATAAATTTATGGTTAACTACATCATTTATTGATTTGTATAACATTTTTTTCTTATCCACATTATCCACACAGTTAATTTCGGTTTACAATACAACCAAACATTAAAATCTCATCTATTGCTTTATAATTTTGGAGAGACACTCTTCCATTTTTGAGATTTAGTTGGTGAATATTAACTTTTCAATTATTTTTTCAGGGAATAGATTATTTTTGCCTGCTTGATTATTAGCAGAGTTTTCCTCCGAATAAACTTTTTGCAACTCATTTCAGATAATCCGAACTTTCCTTATTAGAGATGTAAATAATATAATTACTATAAAACAAAGAAAAAATAATAATATTCTAAGTTAACAGAATATTTTGTTGTTTTAAATCATGGTAATCATTGAAATATGAGAAATCATGACTTTTTGCAAAAACGTAATATATAGGAAAGAGGAGCTAATTATGTGAGACCTATGAATATATTTAAAAGTGTAAATTAATCATAAGAATATAATATTAAGTTGAACTTGATATTCACTTAGAAATTTGATGAAATGTCCACAATGCGGTAAAGAAGATTGTGAATTTATGACAAACATAGCTACTTTTGAAGCCATAAGTTTATTAAATCGTGAAAGACTTATTCATCAACAAGCAGCCCATTCAAATTAAAGATCAAATCTTATTCATTATTAGCTACCTTTTTCAGCCACAGCAGATTATTCTCCATAAGCGGGTGTGAAAATTTCAACAGGAAAAGAAACTATTCAAATTAATGGTTTGACTGATGCCAATGGAAAAAAATATTCAGGAAAAATTAATTATTAACATGATCATTGCGATTCTGTTGGTCACCCCGAACAATTAAAAAAATTTCCGCCTTTGGTGACATCTAATAATGGGCTGATCAGCTTATCCATGACAAAAAGGAAGATATTGGATAAAAATGGTCAACTTCTTTTTACTAATTAGCCTTATGAAGTTGAAGAGTAAATACCATCTGATATTGATCAAACAACTGTCGAAATGATGAAAATCTTTGACTATGATCCAATTACAAATTAATTTTAAGAGGTCGGAAATCCTAAAATTGATTGGTAGAAAAAAACAATTTCCACTAAATAGATACCTTTAAGCATATAAAAATTTACAGACCGGTTTAGGAGGTTAACGGAGTCTGTCAAATAACCAAACCGGCCTCCTCTTGATACCTATGGAAACATTGTATTACAAAAGAATTAGGGTGGCGAAGTGTGGCAAATTTATGATACAAAGTCAAAGATAATGTAATAAATGTTAGTTTCCATTGGGAGAATATCTGGGTAAGTTCTAACTTATATTCCTGGTCAGCTTAGAGATTATATCTTGGGTATGATGGATTAAGACAGCTCTTCCAAAGACTTAGCATAGTTTGATTCCTACTATGAAAGATTAGAAGTTGTTGACATTACTTTTTCTAAAAATAAGCGCATCTTTAAACGATTTTATGTAATTCCTGAAAATTATATGTATACCAAAATGAAGATATTGTTTCCCTCGTATGAAAAAGAGAAGAATGTCTAGAAGATATGGGATTAGATTGTTAAGGAGTACAATAAAATTGTAAAACATCAAATTGAATAAATTAAAACCAAAATTCATTAACTCGAATTTGCCATCAGAAAATATTACAAAAAAACCACACTGGTAAATTAGTTTTAAGCGATTGAAAAACAATCTAAAATATAAGCTTTCAACTGCGAAGAAATGGTTTCCATATTTATGTTTTAAACCATGAGTTTAACTGAGATATAATACGGTAAATTTCTAAACAAATATTTATGTTGTCAATTCATGTCTACCTTAAAAAAATTGACTCCGAAAACAATTGAGAAATTTAAACAATATTATTTGGCGTGCCCAATTTCTTCGCAATGTTAAAAGATGGAGCTAAAGCTGAAAGAAGAGATATAAAAGTAAGAATCTAAATTAAATCGAGATCTATCCATCATATAATTCTGCCGAATAAACTTGAAGAAAGCGCAAATTGTTAATTAATTCTACCAAGGAAAAGATGTAGAAGTTTATCGACCTGTAGACCTTAAATTTCTAAAATAGTAGTTAAAGAAAAAAAGGATATTAGAGAATTTTCTTAAAAAAAAGGAATAATTTTATGAGCTATAAAAACGTAAAATCATACTAACTCGATCATTATCCATAGAATAAAAAGATAAGTATTAAGCTATTCAAAAAGAGATAAATATTGATAAGGCAAGATGGATGTCAAAAATTTAAAAAATGACTTCACAATATGAGAACTATAAACCAATAATACCTATTATGCAGGAGTTGAATCAGGTAATGAAAGAAAAAATTGAAAAACAAATGTAAATTTATCTTTCCAACGAGATGCTTAAGATACATCCTGAGTCGAATGAAATCTTTACCAATGCTGACCCATAGAAAATAGTCATATAAATACCAGTTAATTATGAAGAGAAGGTTTTATAAATAGAACTATAGTTTAAAAATAAACATGCTAAATTGAATTAATTTACTTCACTTTCACTTTCACCTCTAAAATAATTAAAAAATTCTTTCGCAAAATTTGGATGCAATCCGCAAATGAAGAGCTAAAAACAACAAAAATAAAAAGAATAAATCGAAGAGTAAATTAAGAAACTAGAAATAAGATTAGCTAATTCTCAGATAAGCCTTAAGAATTATGATTGCCTAAGAAACATGTATGCAGAAAGGTTATTGAAACTCGTTCAATAGGACAAATAGGAATAGGGAGAAAAAAGAATCCCTCCACAATAACATGTAAATGTGTTAAATGCGAATTCTAGAATGCAAACCTAACAATTAATTGATGATATTGCTCGGCAGGCACGCACCCTATAAAGATAGATTCAAGATTAATCTATTTCGAATAGAAATATACAAGACTTTAGCTCTTAGCTATAAAATAACTCAATTAAATCTAAAATTGATTCTGCTTATGACTGCATCCAATAGATAAGTCGTTCTTTAGATTAATACTAATAGAAAGTAAATGATGTGAAGAATAAAGAATTGAATTTAAAAGAATTATTGGTTGATAATAAAAATCATGAAGATGATTCTGTATAAAAATAAGAAGAATTAAAATAAATTAAAACAGCTATAAATTATTTAAAAATGAAACTAAAAAAGTAGACGAAAGACGAGAAAATAAAGCAATTGTAAGCCTAAATAGAAGAGGAAGAGACAAATAAAACACAAAAAATAAGTGAGATTTAATAACTCACAAATAAATTGAACAAGGACCTTTAAAATATTAAAAAATAATAATTATAAATTTAGTACCTCAAAAAGTCACAAACACATGTAAATATATCCACTTTAAAAAGAATAAAGAAAGATTTGGAGAGCTCAAAGATCAAAGTAGGGAAGAAAGTGACTAACGATCCAGTGAAAAATAAATAAATTCTGGAATAGGCCACAGAATTTATTAAAGAACGAATGTAATAATTTTAGACTATCAAGAAGGAGATAGAGAAAGATAGTAAAAATCTAGCGATGGAGTTGGAAAATTATTTAAAGAATGCCATGAGAACTAGGGTTGATTCTCCAGAATTTAATCAAGAAAAGACGAAAATGAAAAAGAAAATATTAATGACCAAATGCACAAAATGATGATTTTGTTTATTAATATCACGCCATTATCTGGAAGAGCGCTCATGACCTTTAGCTTATCATATTTAATGTTGTGGGTTCTTATTTAAATGGCTGGATTTTATAATCTAGAAGATTAAGTTAAATTTTAAGTTTATATATTTTCCAAATAATTTTAGACGATGATTGTTTATAAAAAATAAAATTTATCATAAATAACCCAATTGTTAGAGGTATTTTCGGCACTCCTCCAGAATTGTAATAATCCAATTCATTTTAGGACGAGAATTTGGATCAAATGAGATGCATCTTAAGCACAGAAACGCCAATATCCCACTTACTCGCCCACAACTGCCTCCTCTATACTTCTATGGTAAATGTGTGGGAGTTATCCCCTCTTTTCGAAACTGATTCAGAAAGATTCTACGATTATGAATTTTTCCCCAAATTGAATCCGAGAAAAGACAGCGAAATATTGTGACTCCAAGAGAAAACACATCCACCATAGTATTAAGTTTTCGTTCAGTCTGATAAACCTAAGGAGGAGCAAAAGTAAAGGTAAATCCAAACTGATGTTGTTTCGCATCAGCTCCAATAATGAATGATTAGCCAAAGTCTCCAATTTTAAGCAAATAGTTTTTGCTGATCAGCAAGTTGCCTGGTTTAATATCTAAATGAAGCACCTCATTTTTATGTAAAAATAGTAACCCTTTTGCCGATTACTACAAGAGTCTTAGTCGCTGCAAGAATGACATTTCAGGATGATTTCGCAGGAGTTGATCGAGTGATAAATTTTATTCGAAAAGGGAATATAAAGAGTTTTATTAAGTACTAAGGTCAGTCTAGAAGAAAGTAGCAATATTTGGATGTTTTTTTTAACGAAGTTTTTGCAATATGCATCTTTACCTTTGAACCCTTGAAAGTTGAGAATTTTTTAGATCCAATTTGCGAGTAATTCTAAGTTTATACTATTAAAAGCTATTTTCCTATTAAGTGAGGCGAATGGTGACCATACTCTGCTCTATACTTCCAAACCCTCCCTGAGAAAGATCTTCCCATTTTATCATTTATTCTTCTCTAATAAAAACCTTGGTTAGTATTGCGAAATTTAAACTTTGATCCAATTTGGAAGTGTATTCCTTGATGTGGTTTAGGGAATAAAGTTCAGATGATACCTGCTAAAGCTGATTTTGCTTTAAATACTATATTTCTTTGAAATTTGAAATATAATTCCCAATTGAGGCTTATACTTACTTCGACATAAACACTAATCGATTAATTAGCTCGCTCTTTTTTCGCTATGGAGAAATAAGGTTGGTTTCTTCATCAACCGTGTCCAGACTCAAATGAAAAAGACTATTTTCCAATCGTTTTATCCTCTCATTGGCCTATTTTGCCCTCTTAGCTCCTGGTAAATGTTCGCACAGTTTGCTATGGTGCTCCTCCATGAGATACAGTAAACACTCCTTGCGTTGGAATAGCAGCTATATGATATAACCTATCTTTTTAGCGAGGTAACTGATGTTTTTTGATGAGTTTAGTTTCTAAAAATCAGCGTCGATGTACGAACAGTGAACCAGTGAAATTGCTCCAGTTCGAGGATGTACCACGATTTTTAGGGCACTAGCTTCTTGATTGAGTCCACTAGCCAATCGCAAAGCCATACTAATGTGCTACTTCGTGATTAATGTTACAGGTACGCCATTTCGTAATAAGCAGCCATTCACTGTCACGCACTGACTTCTTTAGTTGAGAGTCACATCAATGCAAAGTTGATAAATGCGCTGAATTAATTTGTAATCCAGAATACTGAGCACTGCTTCGTACTGAGGCTTTCCGTACCGATCTTGTGATGCTTCATGCATGAAAATGCTAATGTGATTAAGGCGATATTTATGGGTCATGAGTTATCGAAGATAGGTGAGATAAAAAGGGATATCAGACTGCGAAGTTGCTGTGACAACTTGAGGTTGTACTTGTATATCAATTAATTTTTTGTCTTTATAGTTGGTGGAGGCGTAAGCGTCGATCCAATCCATGGATCTTCCTGATGTTAAGAATTAATATATTTATCATATATTGGAAGAAAATCTCCTAATCTACTAAGTGATCAATAATACATCTAAAATTAGTGAGCTGCATTATTTTTAGAAAATAGGCGAATTATTCACCATCAATTGTTATGAGTAAGACGAAATGGGTATTATCAGAATTCAATTGTAGAATTATAAATGGATATAAATCTTCAAGAGAAGATTATATTACTTGATTCTCTTTAGATGTACGCATTGAAAGCTAAAAAGTTTATCAAGAACACTAAAGAAATAGAGGATTATTAGTGTAAAATATGCTTTGAAGTCTCGCAAAAACCAGTTTATTGCAAAGGACCCTGTCATTTGACCTTATGCTAAGAGTGCACCACACAGATCAAGAAAAACTATGGAAAATGTCCTTAAAGATGCTCCAATCCTCTCACAGTTGAGCCATTTAAAAACGTACCCATATAATTTATCTGTCCCTTTAACAGTGAACTCTGCAAATAGCCTCTAACATCCCTTTAACTTTTCAAGGATCATCTGCAAAAGTGTGAATACATAACTGAATAATTTAAACAAAAAGGTTGACAATTTAAACAACTACAAATGCCTGAAGGTCATGATTTATTCTTCATGACCGGAGAAGGATTGCTTTACCTATATGGAAGAGGCATATCCGAAGCATCAGTGAATACTCTGTGCTCCAACTGCGAAGAAGTCATTCTATGCAGATCAATATGCCCCAATGCAGTACTTGATAAAAATTGCAACTCTTTTGCTGCAAATGCAGCCGACCTCCTTGCACCAAAACTTCGTGCCTCCATTCACACAGTTTAAAAATCAGTCAGTTATATGAATTCCAAAGCATCTGCGACTACTGTGGCAAACCAAGCAGAATGTATGGCTAAAAAGGATACAGTGACCGAAATTGCAATTTCGATATCTGTCAATCCTGTTATGAAAATCTTCCAGAAGAGCACCCACTCGTCCCACTAAAGACAAAATTATATTTGTCTTGCATCAGCCATCTCCGTCGTTATTGATGATTAAAAACCAAACATGCTAAATATTGTTAAATGATATCAAAAGTAGATTCAGAGTAATATAAAAATTAGATGTTAGCAATACATATGCATATCAATAAATAAATAAACATATTTTGTATTGATAACAATCATATTTCCTTTCCACGATATACGAATATTTTTAGTTGAGGTTGACCTGCACTCATTTTATTGTTCTACATTTTGTATGGAAACTTGTATAAAAAATTAGAGATCAACTTGATAGACAAAACAACCATTCTTTTTCGGATAACTCAAAGATTATGAAAAATATCCAATTGATGATCAGCATATTAGAAATTGAAGGTATTAAGGGCAATGGGTAATAAAATTTAAAAAATTAACAGCAAATCTTATTTTTCGTATATTTAAATCAAATCTATAAAAAAGGCTGGTTTAAATCTTTAACAAACATAGGGAGAAACAAAGGAGTCTCCAGCACTGAAGCTATGTCACATCGAGAGTTATCTGTAAATACAAAGAAAAGATTAAATGAGATCAGTATTTATGAGCATTGTTTTCAGTAATCACGCATATTGAAACAAGAAACTCACACATCAAATTTTATTGGAGAAACAAAAAACAGCGTCTTACGGTATCAGCCGGAAAGTAACACTAAAAGCGAAAAGCTGACTGAACTTATAATCCTACAGTAAAATACAAGGGAGAATACTCCTCAAGATTAAATAATAGTATCAATTTGTACATGAAGATGAGAAGTGATCAAATATCAATCCAATAATCAATCCGCCAATCAAACTTCATTTATAGTCAAACCCTTTAGAATGTTGTGGAAGAGCAACACTTTCATATGTACGCTTTTGTTTAAGATATTCCAATTTTAAGCAGGAAGCAGATACTCTAAGAATAAGTTTGTGACTCTAGCAAAAGATAAAAAATTGTTAGTAGCCCATATCATTTGGTGGACTTGTTGTATAAATTGACGCTTTAATCATGAAGAAGTAGAATGTTATCTCAACCAAAATATCAAGCTTGATGTATGATATTAAATAAAGCAAGTGCATTCGATCTAATTTTCTCTCATATGAAGAAGCCTATCAAATTATAGAAATTTAGTTTTCTGGTTTTAACAATAATTTCCTATAATTCCATTCATAATAATATTCATAATGCGAAAAATATATATATGTGATCATTTGAACTGTAATTCTCAATAATAAAATGCCAACTTCTTTAATAGTTAAATCTTTCGCAATTTTATGGCCCTTGACCTTGGTTTCGCTATCTTTTTTGTTGATGTTTTATCAGGTGTCATGATCTTTGAAAATGTTTGTGGTAACTTAGCTTGATTTTTAAAGATGCTTTCCTCTTTAAAAAATTGCTTGTATTTTGGATTAACTGTTTGGAGGTGCTTATGACTCAGCTTGACTTCATCAGTGATTATCAAAATCATAAATGATATCCATAATCCTTTCCCATTATTAATTTCTCTTCGTTAACATATCCATTGGATAATACGATTTGAATTTATAGTTTTGATTGCGATTACGTATTGGAACATAAATCAATTCTGAAAATTACCTTCAGGCATCATTGATTTTAAAAAAATAAATATCCGCAGTACTGACCTGAAATTGGAGAGGTTCTCTTCTTGATAATTTTGTGAATAACACCGACATGAAAGTCCTTTTTATTTGAAAATTTATCGTTTTAACCATGAAAATATAAACAAATTAGAATCAGTAACCTCAAAATCAATAATTTTTAATGTAATTTTTAACGAAAAGAAGTCTAATGGCTTAATAATCATTAAAAAATTGTCGATGGTCTTCGGCAATCTTTATTTTAAAGTGGATGTAAATTTGACAGTTGAATAGAATTCGCTGCAAAAAAACGATAATAAATTTGGATTTTTACAAAAACCACTTTGGAGGAACAGATGAACATGAAGGAAGAAGATAATAAGCATTTGCCTGCTTTGTAAAAAACTTATGTTTAGAAACAACCTCATTTGTTGTTTAGAATAGAGTTTAACTGTGGGGATAAAAATCAATATTCAAGGTTTAGACCGACCAATCAAACAAAAAGACCAATATAAGTCTGTTCAACATGGAAAAAAACACCACTGACTAATTTTTTAACAGAAACGGGAAAATAATGGTATGATAATCGCTATAGGTGCAGTGATATTCTATAGAAATTTATCAATCAATTTATATCAATGAAGCAAAAGTCAGTTGGCCTCCTTGCTCTCTTAGCCACAATACTAGTATTGGGAAGCACTTGTCCTACAGGATCTATGGGTGCCGCATGCAATATCTGCTCCCCAGGATATATTAAATCAGGATCCTCATGTGTGATCGGCATCCCTCATTGCTCAACATATTTTGGTGGCTTATGCTCGGCATGTGTCACAGGTTACACTGCTTATAATTCATCGTGTTTTCTCACTATTACTCATTGCTTAGTCTACAGTAGTTCCTCATGTTCAAAATGCGGCGCAGGGTACACTTTTTCTAGTGGATCATGCGTACCCACTATTGCTCATTGCGTTACATACAATGGTGCCGCATGCTCACAATGTGCCGCAGGCTACTCTCTTGGGACTGCGGCTCACGGTTGTGCGGTCACTGTCCCTAATTGCGCAACATACTATGCCTATAAATGCTCAACATGCGTCTCAGGATACACTCTTTCTGGATCCTTATGCGTGGCCACTATCGCTAATTGCTCAACTTACAATGGTCCCTCATGCTCAGCCTGTGTCTCAGGATATACTCTTTCTGGCTCCTCATGTGTGGTTACTATAGAAAATTGTGCAACATATAATGGTTCAACATGCGTAGCCTGTGGCCCTGTAATTACCCTCATTAATAATATTTGCTACCTTGGTTCCTATAGCTGCGTAGGATGGGATGGATTTAGTTGCTCTAGCTGCACCCCAGGCACCACGGCAGGTTCTGCATGCGATACTGGTAATGGTATCGTATGCCTGCAAACGGATCCTATTAACTCTAATATTTGCACTATCTGCTATGTCTGGGGATTGTTAGAAGAGAACATAAATAATTGCAACAGTTGCCCCTCTGGTCAAATCCTCTTTGGCAGCACATGCGTGACACCTGTCACTAACTGTACAACATACAATGGTTCCTTATGCTCAGTCTGTGCCTATGGACTTACCCTCCTTAATAATATTTGCTACCTTGGTTCCTATAGCTGCGTAGGATGGGATGGATTTAGTTGCTCTAGCTGCACCCCAGGCACCACGGCAGGTTCTGCATGCGATACTGGTAATGGTATCGTATGCCTGCAAACGGATCCTACTAACTCTAATATTTGCACTTTCTGCTATTTTTGGGGATTGTTAGAAGAGAACATAAATAATTGCAACAGTTGCCCTTCTGGCCAAACCCTCTTTGGCAACACATGTGTGGCCACTATAGCTAATTGCTCAATATACGCCACCGCGACAACATGCTCAGTATGTGTTTCAGGATACTCCATTTCTAATTCTTGGTGCGTCGTCACCATCCCTAATTGTAAGATATATAGAGGTGCAAGATGCTTAACATGCAATTCGGGATATACTCTTACTGGTTTCGGATGCGTGGTTACTATTCCTAATTGCGTTCATTACAATAATGATTCCTCATGCTCAACATGCACCACAGGATATACATGCCCTTTTATCCCTAATTGTGTTGCATACAACAGTGATTCTTCATGCTCAGCATGCGCTGCAGGATACAGCGGTTCCTCATGCTCAACATGTACCTCAGGGTACATTATTTCTGGTTCCTTCTGCATAGTTCCTATCCTCAATTGTGTTGGATACAATAGTGATTCTTCATGCTCAACATGCGCCACAGGATACAGTGGTCCTTCATGCTCAGCATGCGCATCAGGATATATCCTTGCTGGTTTCTCGTTCTCGTGCATTCCTGATCCAGGATGCCCCCTTGGGACAGTTGAACGTGGCGGTGGATGCGGGTACATTATTATTAATTGCATTACCTACTTGGGGGGCTCATGCTAACTATGCGCCTTAGGATATAGTGATCCCTTATGTTCAACATGTACTTCAGGGTACATTCCTTCTGGTTCCTTCTGCATACTCTCTATCCCCAATTGCGTTACATACAGCGATATCGTATGCTCAATATGCGCCACAGGATACAGTGATCCTTTATGCTCAACATGCGCATCAGGATATATCGCTTCTGGTTCCTCATGCATTCCTGATACAGGATGCCCCCCTGGGACAGTTTAATTGGGCGGTGCATGCGGGTACATTATTATTAATTGCATTAACTACTCTGGTGCCTCATGCTCACTATGCGCCTTAGGATATAGTGGCCCCTCATGCTCAGCATGTAGCTCAGGGTACATTCCTTCTGGTTCCTTCTGCATACTCCCTATCCCCAATTGCGTTACATACAGCGATATCGTATGCTCAATATGCGCCGCAGGATACAGTGGTCCTTCATGTTCAACATGCGCATCAGGATATATCGCTTCTGGTGCCTTATGCGTTGCTCCTGTTCCAACATGTGCAGGAGGACAAATCTTCTCAGGTGGCTCATGCATAAAAGCTATTCTCAATTGCACATCCTACAATGGTCCCTCATGTGCTGCCTGCGCTTCCGGATTTACCCTCTACAGCAATGTCTGCTTCCCGCAACCTCTGACATGTGCAGGTTACGACGGAAGTAGTTGCTCTAGCTGCGATCAAAGCTATGATCTTACAGGCACTTCATGCGATACTATGATGCTGCCTCTATGCTTGTCACTGGATCCTACTGGACTTTGTAGCATCTGCTATATAGGAGGAAAATTAGTCGCTGATACAATGCTTTGCAACTGATGAACAATGAATGATTCTCAATACCCATTATGAAGATATACTTGTTTTGACTCTCTCAGATGGATTTTATCTTGAAGACCCTCATGCATCCAAATGGAAATGTATTTTTAATATTTGTGAAGCAGTAATCCTCAATCATTTGAGTCAATATACAAATGATATTATGATTGATGTGGTCCTCCATCAAAACAAGACATATTGTAATATGCCGATTTGGTTTCAATTGAATTATCTCTTCGCTTTGTTTTTGTTTGAGTCGAGCAACTCCTTTGCTCTTTGCAAGTGATCGAGAGTAAGTCATCGAAGTATTAAAGTAAAGCAGTAAATTTGGCAATACAGCATTTTATGATAGAGCAGTATTATTTATTGATAGATGAGATTATTAGTTTTGTTTATGCATCACCATCATAGAAAAATGAGATTATGGAGAAATAAAATATCAATATTCCATCCATCCTTTATTGTATTTTTATACACGCAATCTCTCTATTTCTGGAATATTACAACAAGTTTGCCTTTTATCTCTATAGGCGACTCTACTACTCTCCGAGCACCCTCAATGGTCGGCTGATGAGCAGAATACCAATAATAAAAAAATCCAATTGCCGTAAGCAGGTATTTTAAGTTGTATTCAGACAAGAAAAAATTAATGTTGGATTTATTCCGTTTTTACCAGCTAAAAAACGGATGTTTAGTTTGCATTCAAAAGTGATTAGTTCAAGTTCAATATTCGGCCGCAATGTCTCGAGTTTTGATCCAACATGAGTCGGCCCTATATTATCTATCTTCACAGGCACCTCTCAAAATTAGGCAGAACCAATTGCCAGCTATCTAAATTAGAAGTAGAAGAAAAAGAACGCACTCATAGGGATATTGCACCGTAGAAGGTATCATAAACAAGAAAGGGTTATGCTTCAAATGCTTGAAGATTATCCAAAACAAAGAACTTAAGGATGTAAATAGCGGACAACTTGATAGGGATGCAATTCGACAATGGAATTCTCGTTTTTGACTTTACAGATAACCAATAAAATATAATTGGAAATGAAGAAGATTTTGATCATGCTGAGTCTCGAAGCTGAATGTGAGAGATTACCTCAAAAGCTGAGTTTAAATCATATAGAAGAAATTATCCGCCTCGAAGACTCATAACTGCATTGCGTTTGAATATCGATTCATATCCTAAAATATCCTAGGAAGTGGAATAATTGATGTTTAATAAAAATAGATTTTTTATTTGTTTTCAATATTGGAATAATGCTATTGCTGAGTCAAGCAGGAGACTAATGATTAACCCACAAAGGACAGACGATTTAATATGATATTAAGGAGAAAGACACGGGAGAAAGACAAAAAATATAGTTAATAGCGATGATATAAATCTTTTAGTAAAAATTGCTTCGCTTAAGATTTGTTCCATTTACCGTCCGAATGGATTCACCATTAACGATTGAGATAAATTTAACTTATTTTCTGAGAATTGAATTGTTGTTCTTGCATCAAAGCAGTTCACTCTCCCAAAGTGCAATAACCCAACATACTTTTCGAAGATTCCTCTTGACTAATTACCGATCCCCTCATCTGACTGTCTTTAATAAACTTGTCACGACTATTTCAATAATGATTTCTTTCTACTTTGATCGCTCCTCGAGTTAGAATCCTTTGAAGCAATACACAAATTATTAACAAAAACCAAATTTTCATATGACTCGAAAAGTGTATTTCTTGCAAGAATGCTGCAAATTTGAGGGACATGCCATGGCGTGGAAGAATATTTTGAAAATAAAGGTATTACACCTTTATTCTCTATGATTCGGCATATTATATCTTCGAAAAATAGTTAGATAAAACTCTAAAAATATGGGATATTTTATCTAAAATTTACTAATTTTCAAGTATTAACGCCATATTGGATGATTATTGAGGAAATTTGGACAACAATGAAATGCCTTTCAATTGGCTGTTTCGATCTTGCTGGAAGAATTGATTCTTTTTGAAATGAGAAATATAATATGAAAAATTATATTTGCGGCTTGTGGCATTGCTGCAAAGATATTTACTTCGGATAGATTTGCTGTGGCTCATGTCTAATTGTAGAGCAAATTTATACGTTCACAGGAAACAATCAAAATTAGTAAATTATCAATGATTAGCTATAGACAATATCCCTCACAGTTCATCGTTTTTGATAATGTCAAGCTGAATGTTTTTGCGCTTTATTAACATCATTGAATCTCCCTTTTCTTTTTTAGCGATTTAATTATCGGTATTTTCGCTCTTGTCCTCTGTTTTAAATTGGGACTTCGATGCTCTCTGATATTTTTGTACTTATTGGAGCGGAGTCATTTGTCTTTGCATTGGCATGTATATAGCCTGCATGTATGTATGCTTAATGTGAGGAACAATCATTATAGGGTATTCAGGATTTTTGTAATTTTAACGGTAGTAACTAAACGGTTTTGAATTCGCTTCAATATCATCAGTAATCATCGAAGCACCCAAACTCATTCGAACTGATAAATTTGACATATTATCCGTCATTTAGTTTTGTTTCTTTGTCTCTTTTCTAAACTAGCATTCCTAGTAAATGGCCTAAACATAGCAGAAGATAATGAAAGCTACTATCAGAGGAGCGATGCCAGTAAGTAAGACACATAGAGCACATTCCACACATCCCCAAATCAAAGTATTACAAGTTGTTGATGTTTATACTGATTTATGCCCGTGAGCATCTGTGGTAACTGTAGTTATTTCGTACTCAGGCAACTCTGTTACATGACTGAGGCAGGCCATTGCCTTACTAATTTGTTTTTGTAAACGTTTAGACCAGATTCTCCAGAAGCCATTAAGGTTTTTAGCCAATATTCTAAACAAAAAAATTAATCCGATAGCGATGACATTGAGGATGGCAGTGGCAAAAAAATATTAATATCCCTTTAGTTTTTTGACTCCCAAAACCAAAAAAAGTATAATTCCTCCTCCATATCCAATGAGTCGGCACATTTTGAGGGTTTTATTGGTAATAAAATAATCATACTCTAAGTATGATGTATAGGATAATATTAGACTGATGCAAAGTCATGCATTTATTAATCTTGGAGAGATCAGTACGTATGTTTTGATGTTGGAATAAACCCTTCAGGCTTATGGTTTAACGGTAGACCATAAATTTTGATTAAAATCTGAAGATAAAGATAAAAATAATTGAGGACTTCATCGAAACTGATAGGCGTGGTAATATATTTTAGAAGTTAGATTTGATAATTTGTTCTTGAATCAATCAGTTAAGTCAAAGCTTGTATTTCTTTTTTTCTGATTATTCATTCTCGATCTCAGAATTTTGGTAAGAATTTGGATTGAAATATTGAAAACACTGAATGCCCTTTTAATTCTCTTTGGGATACTCATTGTGTGGGGGCGACTGATATTCTTGCTGCTCTGTAGAACTATTAACGTGATTATTATAGTTTTGCGGTTTCAAGCCTCTTCCAGCATCACACACAGTAACATCGCCTTTCATCTTCTATATGTATTCTTAATCAATGTCTTAGAGATTCATCGATTTACTAAATGATTTATTTATTTATAGTGATATTAATATTCATCACAATAAAATTAAAGGAAAGCAAACTCAAGAAGAAGACTATCTTTCCGTTCTAATTAATCCTTAATTTAAGGATTTTTGTTCCTGAAGAATAAATTTATCTTATATAAATTGTAATCAATCATAAGGAATGCTTCAATTCGGATAGTAGCTTAAAATATATTATTTTCCAAATTTAAGATATAAATTCATTGGCCAAAATTTGTATTTAAATAATGTGGGTTATTATATAAGCTAAGG
>Ga0302186_10001923_pt1 | contig 16503 bp, 8 predicted proteins | sample II_Bog_E1_2_FD_198782 | JGI IMG/M metagenome (GOLD analysis project Ga0302186, IMG submission 198782) | Peat permafrost microbial communities from Stordalen Mire near Abisko, Sweden - II_Bog_E1_1 | ecosystem: Environmental > Terrestrial > Soil > Wetlands > Peat | place: Sweden: Abisko, Stordalen... | reverse complement strand
AACAAACCATTAAATCGACCAAATAGCATTGTCGATACTGCTTTTAAGTTCTTATATCCAAATTGACTGGACTACCGCATCCAGCATGGCCCAAGAACTTACCAAACATCATAGCACCTCTCTTTGTAACTTGGAGTAAAACAAAAGATAATGATCTCCGCGGCTGTATTGGAACATTTTAAGCTCAGCAATTATAAACAGTACTCCCTCAATATACACTAATTTCTGCTCTAAAAGATAGACGATTCAAACCTATCAGCACCAATGAGATCGAAAGCTTGACAGTTTAAGTTTCACTTCTCACCAATTTTTAAAAAGGCAAAAAAGCTTATGACTGGTTGGTGGGCAAACATGGAATAGTTATATAATTCGAGGACAAATAGGCAACCTATGATGCGACCTTTTTACCATAAATCGCATTATAATAAAAATGGACGCAGGACTAAACTTTAAAACATTTAATTCGAAAAGCTGGCTACCGTGGTAATTATAAAAATATGATCTAAAAGATACAATTAACAACCTACGAAAGCTCTAAAGAAAGTCTGAGCTATGACGAATATAAGTTAATGATGAAGAATACAGAAAAAGAGTGATTATATGACATCTCTAGCATTAATGACAGTCAATCTAAAATCATTTATTATTTCTTGGATTTTGAGCTGTTTTGTTTGATTTTGGATCTATTAATCGCAACTTGGTTGAATCTATTAGAGGCTTTATTCTGGCTAAAACTTCGACTTACCAATCTAGTTTGTTACCGATTTAATACACATTTTGCAGCTGGTTCGTATAGGCAGTTTTTTCAACTAGTAATCCCATATACTCAGTTTTCAGTAATACCTCATCATGCTCAAGCCGTTGCTTTAAATTTTTGCATTTTTGAGTCTTTTCGCGCAGGATTGATATGATCTACATTTGTTTGGGATTTGCATAGTCTTCAAGCATATCTAACTCCTCAAGGCAGTCGTTGATCTGCGTCCAGTTGGGAGCAGAGTTTGAATTTTACATTTGAATTATAAATAGATTCCGTCTTAAAATAAAAAATAGATATAAATTGTTGCATCATTATGAATGGAGTGAACACATCAATTATCGTTTTCGTTAATTTAGCTTCGTACTGACTGTTTTATTTTATTTTAATTCTTTAATCTTAAAGAACTGAGCAAAGCAGAATCTATTTTTCTTGGATCAGCAAAACGGTCAATTTATTAATTCTTTTTTTTAATGTTTTACTTAGAATCTTTATCTTCGTGAAACCTTGATTTTTTCTTTCTTTCATTTAGAGATGAAGGTAGATAAAATTGTTGGTAATCTTATTGATTTCTTGTTTGTTTTGTTATCTTGGAATGTTTTTTATATTCTTTCTTCAATCGATTTCATTTATTAATAAAATAAATGCAGATGTTCAATCATGATAGATATCCAAAAAGTATAAATTAAAGCTCTCGGATGTTGCATTTATTTAAGATACATAAGGACTTTATTCTCCAGCAACTTGGATTTCAAAAACTCGAGCCCATCTCCTTAAAAATTGAGGATTATGATAAGCGGTCTTGATTTATGAAAGGAGATTTTGAGCTGAAAATAAGTAGTGATGTACAATGAATTGATGCTAAATCAAGATACCATCAATTATTGTATCAAATATCAGGATTTTGATTTTATTTAAATATCGATCAATAAAGCTTGATCAAACTTTTAAATGTATTCCATTCAAAAACAGGAAATTCTTAGTTACAAACATCAAAGACCATTGAGTCAAATATTTTAAATTATCATTGCACTTCTTATCCGTGATCATGCATTTTATAAATCGGCTTGGTTTAATTAATAATGGCATTTAATAATATTTTAGATATAAAGGATCAATATCGCTAATAAAGCTATCATCTCAATGTATAGAACAGCTTTTTAAGTAAAATATTAATCCAGATAGGGAGTGGCCTCATCTCTTATTAAGAGTGGAGAAGCTTAAATATCAAGTATATCACCATATTTGTAAACTACTTTTGAGCGTAATGCTCCATTTGCTAGGGAGCGAAGAATATTCTATTCATGTATGTATTTTATCTATACCATTTCTCGTTCAGAGACTAGGAATAAGGGAGGGGAAAGTAACCAAAAAAAAGCTTGAACATTATCATCCCTAATGAAAACATATCCTGTTGACTCGTGAAATCTTTAGAGCGGGAAGATGTTTAAGGAGGAGCATAAGGATAAGTTTTTCCTGGCATATATTTAAACGGGTTTCCTTTGCTATTTTTCTCCGCATTTAAATATTTCTTTGCTGTAAATGGAGAATATGCCTATCCAAAATCAATAATTTTGATCAGCTTATCTCTGACAACTAAAATATTATTGGGGGATAAATCGAGATGAGCTATCTCATACTTGTCAAGAAACCTAATTGCGTTAGATAGATGAGTGAGTATGTGTAGCTTAGAGAAGTGAGTCATTGTAGGTTTATTAAGCTACATTTCCTCATGAAGAGTATAACCGGACACGTGGTCCATCAGCAAGAATTATCTATATGGAAAATTAGCTTGGGTTGAATGATAGTATTTTGGTAAGTAAGCTGAAGTAGTTCCTCTGAGATTTGCTAATATTTCTTTCTCATAGCGAATTTATTCAGTTCTTTGCTTGTTATTTTATTTATTGGGAATTTTAACCACAACAATTTTCTATAGAACTGCATTGGCCTAAACTGAACAAAACACATTATTAATATATTCAGATTCAGCTTAGATTTCTTCCTTTGGATGATTTCCAAAAACATTCATGGAATTAGTATATGTAAATTTCATAGGAATAGCAAAAATAAGAGCTTTACCCCCCTCACCAATCAATCTTTCTTTTTCCTTGCAAACTTACTTGACGCTAATTGTATTGAAAATAAAGGGATTGTCGTTTACTGATGCTTTGGGTGCAGGAAATGATAAATTTTTATCAAAAAATTACTTAGTCAAATCTTTGTTTATAGGTCTTTCTGGTATATACATGGGAGGCTCACTAAAGAGACAATTTTTTAATGAAATTGAATTGTGTTCGCTATAAAATAACTCTATGATTCTTTTTGAGTTTTAACAAGTATAATGGTATCTTTTTTTGACTTGCCTTTCTTTAGGTTAAAACTCACAATTTATGAGAACTGAGAGTTCCATTAAATCTGCAAAGCGAAAAAACTAGCCATTTGGACCATAGTATAATGATTTGATCGATTCTGGAAGTTAATTCTTTAGATAGCTTAAAGGTATCTGATTACAACTATAGATTATAATTGGCGAAAAGGCTTTGAGTAATTTAAAAGCCTCGGTAATTGATATTTTAATATTCCTAACAGTAATTTTTTTTTAGTCATTGAGACGAATGTTCTTCATCATCTTAAATCCGATTTGCCCATTTTGAGGGTGCACAATAAATATATTTTGAGTGCGGTTGATCAACATATTTATTGTCTTTAAAGTCTTGCATAGATTCTTAAGAATTTAAGTTGATTTGGGTCCTAAATAGTTGGTCCCTTCAAAAAGAACAAAAGAAATTTATATTTTATCGCTCTTTGAGTTCATATGGATAGAAGTTAAAATTTAAACATTAGAAAACAATTTTAAGCTGAATGTGATAGTCTTAAATGATGATTCACGGAGGAAGTTGATTTTAGTGATTGGATTTATTCCTTGTTTTTAAGCATCTTTTTGAAATTATTCAATGAGATTTTCCATAAGTTAAAGTCTAGATATCTCATAAAAATGTTCTGAAGTCCATCCCTTGACTGTCTTTTCAAACTATATAATTGAGGCCATGTTTTAGTTAATATTTTATTATTATAAATAACTTATGTATTATTAAGAGCAGTATCAAGTTCAAAATGAGAATGATTGTCAAGATCATTAAATGCTGAACAATTTCATTTTATACATCATTATATTAGCATAATATGATACTTGCTTTGCTCAGGATATCGTAAAATATTTAAGTTCATGTAAAAGATGAATTAGGAAGGATTGGATGATCTAAAACAGCAATATTTTCGCTGCGCTGTCGAACGTATCAAAGTATTAAGATTATTTTTAAAAAGAACAGAATTGACAAAAGAAATTGATATGATTCGGATGACTTAGACCATCGACATTTGCCTATTAGACACCATTACTTAATATCTTAAAATCATCTGTATTTATGGATTTTATTTTCTCGAAAATTTTTATAAAAGATTTAAAACATCATTCTAACTCAATATACCTCCCATCACTTCAAAAAGATAGGGGGAAGCTTGTCCTCGATGTTTGATAGTGAATTCTTAAAAAATTGGCAAAGAGCCGTAAACAATGAAATCTTAATTTTTTGTTTTCAAAAGCCGTCTTTAATTAAAGAAATATATAAAATTTAATCATAGTTTAAGAAGAGCCTTCAATACATAATGTCCATTTTGAATTTTTACGGAACGTCTCTGCTGTTTTGATATTTAAAATATATAATAATAATTATGATCAATTAATGAATGCTCAAATCTTCATATTTTAAAAATCAAACTCAATTTTTACTAAAACGACTTCCCATGGCTTGATCATTTGAAATGAGGTTGTTTAAGTCCACAATTCGAAGAGACCATCTGTTATCGGGGAGATCTAATGTTCTCTACATCTTGGAAGTGATTGGTCTTTGTTATTTGATACTTAATTTCTTGAGGACGATGACTCTGTTTTCAATAACGTATAGTGAATCCTTACAAAACTATTGAATCATCTCTTCTTCATTGATTTTATCATCTCCTTAATTTAAATGAGGCTATATTGCAATTGAAAGCCTCCTTCCCTTGCTGAGTAATTGCTTAACGGCATTGAAAGATCCTATATACATGATATATTTACTAAAGGAACGTTTCATTTAATTTTTGGAATGTTCTCCATCTTTTTAAATATGAGAAATCTTTCTAATATTTAAATTTTAATGATTTAAAGGAATCTTTTCATGTGATCGTTATTTGTCTATGGTGGGACGAGATCGATTGGACGCTTATGAAGGTGTTGGGAGTTCGTCATTAGTTCTGCTCTTATATCTCTACTTCAAATTTTCGAGCTCCAAATCTTGCATTTCATAGTAAACAAAGAGAGAATGCTAAAATAGCAAGTAAATATTGAACTCACTCTCCATTTCGCCAATGTTTACGATTTATCTAAACTGCTACATCTTCTTCCAATTCATCAATTTCACGAGAACTTCTCCAAACACATTATAGCTAAAACGATTCAGGAGGTTTTTCATTTCAATTATCATCTACCAATTCAGTTCAGCTTTACCTATTTGAATTTATGAGATTCTCTTAATAATTTATGTCTATTTTAGTAGTTTTACTTTTTTAAAATCAAACTATCTATAAAATATATCTCCCTTTAAACCGTACTTAAATCCTGCTCTATCTTTTACCTACAGTTTGGAAGAGGAGTCTCGCAGCTGGTGAGCTAACTTACATATTTAAGACTAATCACTTTCAATTCTTTTCGATTTGGCTATAACTGCATTAATTCTATCTTGCAATGAATCATCAGCCACAAATTCATTGATAAGGACAGGGTTAAAGTCTACCTGATCAAGAATAAATTGCAAATTAAAATGATTGGCTTCAAAAGTAGGGTCCCAAAGAAAGAAATCCCACTAAAAATGCAGAACAAGTTCATCTATCGTGTAATCTTATTTGTTCATGATTTGTTCCCGAATCTTTTCAAATAAAAAACTAAAAGATATCCTTTGATTGAAAGGTTTTCGTCTTAGCATCTCAGTTTTAAAGTAAATCACCTGAATATAGATAAAAATACTTTATTGAAAACGTTACTATATTTACTTCGAGATACTTTGGTTAGTTCTTTTATTTAGAAGATGTTTAGCAAGTGTTGAAATGGTAGAAATTTAAATTATTCACAGAATTCTTCCCCAAGAAACTATTTACTGAAGAGAACAGTACTAACTTTCTAAGAATTCAAACGCATTAACTACTAAAGCATATTATTTTTTAATTAACCTTCCTCCATATCATCGAATACAGCCCAAGTTTCCAATTTTTATACCAAAGCTAGATTATTGTCAGTTAATTTACTCAGCTGAACAAGTTTAAAATCATCAGTGAACTTCAATTTTGAAATCCAAAAGCCAGCATCACAAACACAAAACAATTTTTGTTTAACTACATATCTCCTTAAAAACATCTTGTTTTTCAAAGTAATTTTGTCTTCAAATTATCTTAGGATTTTACCAATCTAAATTTAGAAATTTTTCGGAGCCAATGCTCTCTTAAGAATGAGACGGTTGAAATCACTGACTCCAGTTTAACTATCAATTGCTTTAAACATTTATGCTTGCGATTTAAGTTTACTTTTCATTATCTTTTTATATATTTTCTACAGCTCCATACTTTTATAGGGTAAATATTTGAAGAAAGACGAAGAATCCTTGTCAATTTCCTTGAAGCAGTCTGAGATCTGTTCCCTGGGTTCTATGATAGACGTCAAATTTTGTGCCTCAATGATAGTAGCGATTCCTTCTTAAATTGCGAATATTTTGACATAGTAGAGATAAATAAAAGGAAATTTATCTTTAAACCCTTCTGTCAATAGCTACATGATCAAGTATATAATGTTCCGGTTATCCTGTACACCTATATAATAGTAAATATACCCTACATTTCAATGTAATCGCAACTTGTGTTCAACAGATCACGAAAAAAGAAACTAGTATGCTATCTAGAAGGAAAATAAGTTACCATCAACTCTATTATCTTTGAAACCACTCGACAAAGCTTATCATCAGCTTAAATGTGACTTTAATCAGAAGGGCGTGGATAAAATAAAGTTTTGTTTGAGGATTTTTATTGGTTGAATTATTGTATTTTTTTTGTTAGAATTTTTATTAAGTCTTTACTTTTTAGATTTATACTTTGAGTCTTTCTGCAGAGAAAATATACAATATTCATTAAGCATTTTTAAACTTTTACGCGTTTGGCAAATAGATCTTATTTTTAACTCTTTTTAACTCTCCTTTTGATAATAATATTCTAAATTATTTCATAGTAATCTTCAACTGAGTACTAGATGTCGATTATTTTGTAATTGGCCAAGAACTATTACTCTCCAAAGCTATTCATAACGAATATGATGGGTAAGTGATGAGGTAGTATTAATCTGATATGCTTATATTTGAATATGCGATATTTTCCTATACTTTCGTACTAATTATTAGAAAATCTTAAAGAAAATATCCATGAGTCCATTTCGATAATGATGAGGTTATATTTTTAGAATTATTTTTATATTTTACCTCTCATCATCTTACTCATTCTCAAAAGGAGAGCGTTATTCTTTACAGTGTCCTGTAACAGAGCAGACCGACGGTCTACAATAGCCAAAGGTTGATTGTGCTGAATTAAAAAGTTATTGATCTCAAGAATTAATTTTTTTTTACTAGCTGACAAGTACTACTTTGGTCTTATCAACCATTTTTATTCTTCATAATCGTCCTGAGATTTTCCTAAAAGATCAAAATACTAGCACTCATCATTGCTGACTAAATTCCCAAAACTTTTTCGCAACTTAGCATTTGCTAGCTCTCTAAATTTTTTCCTAATATCTCCAGCAAGAACTTCTACAAAAGTAAATTGAATAGCATTATTGATGCAAAAATTTAGTATTTTTTTTGAGTTTTACTTTAGGTTTTAAAGTTATTAGAGACAGTAGGTTTAGAAATCCAGAAGTTCCTCGAATTATTTCTTAACTTCCTCCAATTAATTCCCTATCGACTTAATTTTTGTTTGAACAATATAGAGCTCGGCACTTTTTTGATCAATCCGCTTTTGTAGTTATTGAAGTTGTTTTTCAGTCTCATCCATTTTATTCATTGCTCGTATTTGAATATTTTAATCTTAAAGTCTTTTAATACGCACGTCCAATCCAGTCATCATATTTGATCTCTGGATGCGATGTAATCCCAATTTACATCCTACTTTCATCCACTCAAGTATATTCTTGCCACAACTTAATTTTTACTTGCTCTCTACAATTAATAATCTTGCCTATAAATCCTTCAGACGTTATGCAGGTAAATCTGGGATAGATAACTCCTTAATTTTGGCCATGATGTTAATATCGCTAAAACATTTTTTAACTGAAAGAATGTCAGTCTATTCTCCCAACACAAACGATATGGTCTCAAAAAGATCTTTATCAATGTTATAATTGGTCAGAAACATATATTTTAATTCAGCAAATTAAGTCCTCGATATAGAATTATGGGCATTTCTGTAAATATTAACCCAGATCTTCTCTGATGAAAGAATTTTATCTCTTTCCTTGAGTAGTCGCACAATCTAACTTTCATTTTATTGAATAGTTTCTTTTAAATTTTAGTTTTTTATGCTATTATATTCCTGATTCTTTTGACGTTGCTCCGATTTATCAATACCTATCTGACAGAGCAAAGCAGATTCCTACGAAAGAAATTGCTTATAGACTCCGTTGCGTTATTTATATTCTTTAAACATGTAGTTTAACTCACTAAGGCTTAAATCGAGTGCTGATCGTTTGGTCTATAACCTCTTTTGAAAATAATTGTAGCTTTGCAAGACTTGCATCAGAAGGTGACTGTAGGTAAGGTTTGAAAATAAATAGTGTGATCTGCATTAAAATATTATTACAAATATTTAGGTGGCTCAAAAGTCTGTAATTCTTCAAAAATCTTGATAGTCATTTTAATAGCTTCATCCATATTAACGGTAAAAGTGGTACCATTAAAGTTTTTCTACTCAATCAGTTTGACGGCAATATCATTGAGTTCTTAATTATTTTTTTCCCTATAATGGAGGACATTGCTAATTGATAAAATATTCGCTTTTAGGTAGCCTGCAATTGATTAGTAATGATGAATGGAATATTAGAGAATAAACTTGCATTGATGAGAGGAGTCTTATTTTTTTATTTCTTGCGAAGACTACTGTGATTTCATTAGAATAATGGAGATGTATTTTAAGAGTTACGGATTATTAATTAACTCCTATAGTGAAACGTAATAATATGCGACCGAGTTCTTCTTGAATGTTAGTTCAGTGGCTTTCTCTATTTGACTCATAAATTTGTTTTAATTTTAGCTGAATAAAATTTATTTGACTGGAAGTTTTAACATCTCCACTAGGATAGAAGCTACAGATCGGTGAAAAGGAACATTAACTTTATTGATTAAAATACACTCAGCAGTTCTTAAAGCCGCAGCTAATTTTGGTCCAAAACTTTTAAGCTCGTCGTTTAGGATGACATTTTTTATTTTACGACTGTCAGCGTTTTCATCTTCAATGCAATTAAATAGAAGGGCTTCTCTTTATTTATACTCCTCCATTGAGAGGCATTAATTACTATCCAAGATGTTAACCATTCTGTCATCAATCTTATCAATCTATCTGAGTTATTGGAGTCTATTTTTTATTCTACCAAAAATTTAAGCATTCATTCGACTTGTTAACTCTTATTCAGTCAGAATATCATCATAGTTAAATCGATCAATAAAGTCTAAATTAAAGTAAAGCTACTTTCTAGGATGAATTTTAATGTGTAAATTCCGAAATCGTAAGTCCATGTTTTATTCCCTCTCTTAAAATTTTCAGTGCAAAATTTCATGACTTTGATATACTTTTATGATAGTTTTAATAGGTTATTGAATGTAATATTTTTTTTGCCCTTCGCCTTGAGATAGGTTTCGATTTTACTCTGCATAAAAACAGAAAAAACTCTATCAAAATATTCCTTATTTATCTAAAAGTTAACAATATACATGTCCCAAATTTAAGATTGTATCTTTGCTCCTAAAGTTCTTCTTTAAAAAATAGGTGTCAATATCGGAGCTTGTTTTAAACGCGAATCATCAATGTAAACTTTATGGGTTTTGATGTATCTCATATATCTTTATATGCCACTCAGTTATTACTGGATAGACACATCTTCAATATAAACCACATAATCAGTTATCTTGAATAAATCCTAATGCGGTTTTTGAAGATTCTATTTTGATGAGATAATATTTTACAATCCATTGGAACCAGCCATTTTGAGGTTGAATTCCTTTAGACTGACTTCGGGGTGAGCTCCCCTCATAGAAATTCCCCCTTTGAAGTACTCGTATAAAAACATTTTAATCATGGATGTTTTTCCTGATTCTTTGTTGCCGATAATCATAATGGGGACTTGCATCTAGACTAACTGTTTTAAATATTTGCGATAAATAAATTTCATTTACTAAGTTTAGATAATATTCATAAATGGTAATTATTTTGAGACTATTTTTTATTTCTCCTTGATGATCTCGAACTCATAGTATGATAGTTATTGTGAGGTAAAGTAACATATTTTAGTAAGAAAATGATCTCGAGTCTGATCTTGATTCAGACCATAATAGACTCCTTTTATCACTTTAGAGAGGAGACTTCTCGAGTTTTGATCTACAAAATTTGAAAAAGTGACAAACAGACAATAGGTGATCAGTTTGCAGAGTTTAAGACTGTAATCTTCTCCTAAAAACAAATAATCTAATTTTTATCTGCCCTCCATTTGGAAAAAAGTTAAAAAATAATTTATTGTTCTCTCTATTCCTGACTTCAGATTAACTGTAATAATCCACTCAAAAGATTTTATTTTTTGAATTAATATTTCATCCAACAGACCAGATAAATAATGATAGAGTTGATTAAATGCTTCAGTCATTTTGGAGTATATTTCTTATTTACGATCAACAAACTCTCGAAGCATAGTGTTGATAGCAACAAAGTAATAAGTTGAAATAGACACAGCTCCATCTGAAATGTAGATTTTGTTCATCGCACATATATAGGAAGGAGACATGCATTTCAAATCTGTTAACTAAAATCCAATGTATTTTGTATGCAAACTTTTTATTTCATGACAATACTTTTAGCGGCAACGATACAGATCGCAAAAAGAAATCGAATCATTATTAGCGAGAGGAGATTTAATTTTCACTTCCTGACTGATGCGACTAAAGATATGTTCAAGCAGAGAAACATTTCGTTAAAAGATAAAACCCTCAAATACTATCCAGGAGATATCCTTGTCTTAATAATCTGTGATAAAGGATTCAATTATTGGTTCATTTTCATTCAATTGACCCAATACCAAATTAAAAGTTTAAACATTGCAGAAACGCCAATTTAACCGACAGTTTCCAAGAGTTTCTCCAAGGTATTTGAAATACAATTTTAACAAGAGAGATTTGCCACTTTGATGTCCACCTATTATGGCTAACGGTCTATTATCAAGGTTAAAGGACACTTCAAAAATTTCCGCTAGATTATCTAAGAATGCAGTTTCATATTTCTGTGTAATGAGGTTTTATATAAATTTCTAAAGTACTTTTTTCATGTTATTGTACTCCTTAAGGCGATAGATAACTGATGGATCTTCTGGAAAAGATAAATCTTTATAGGTTGTCGTAGAGATGATATTTTGGGCAAGGTCATAAATGGAGCTCTTTTCGTAATCAACCCTATTTTTATTTTGGATGAAGGCGCCAAAGAATTAATCAAATGAAAAAGACTGGATTTAGGAATCCTTAATAGCTAAGGAATAGTCGCGGAAATGTGATGCTAATAACTGACGATCTGTTACATCGGTTGTCACCCGAGACATTTGCTTAATTATACGATCACATAACTTAATTAACTAGCTAAAAGTCATGGAATAGTTGTTTCTCTCTTTCAACAAAATTATGAAAGTGCGAAGCATGTAGACCATGTTTAGAAACAGGGATCGCTCAATTAGATAATCGAAACTAAGCATTCTGCTGCAGAGCAGCACTTAAGGGCAAGGACTTATTGATGATATTGAGCGAAAACGCAGCTTGAGAGTTTCACTAAGTTCAACTGCTGTTACATTTTCGCAGTATATAAAAATTGAGGGTAGTAAGCGGGCATCCTTTGCGAGACGAGTTTTAAGGCTATTGACTCTCTCAATTTTATTGAGTTCTTAAAAGACAAGAGGTAGACCCTCTTCAAGATTTGGCAATACTCCAACAACAAAGAGAGGGTAGAGCTGATGACAGGCTGAAAGTACATTTTCAACATTGGTGGGAGAAATGACTACCTTATAATATAATGACATAGTCTTGGCAGCGATTGTTTGCACTAACTCAGTTTGGTTGATCACAATGCTTTATTAAAATCTCATGGCATTACATATCTTTACAAGAGACTTTTCGGCGAAGGGAAAAGCAAAGGATAAATGAGAATTGTCTACCAAATGAAATGATGATAGGATCATAGTGTTAAAATTACGAAGGATTAACATATTCTCGTACATTTCAAAGACTAAAATATTTCTGTACCAAATCTAATAGTTTTGGTTGTGATCGACACGATTTGGTCGAAGAGAGCAAGACTGTAATTAATTTTGGCGTTATCAAACTCAAGTTTTAGACCATTCCTGCAAAGAAGCTTGATTTCCCCCTACAGGCCCTTGACGATATTGGCAGAGGTCTTGTCTGGAGTTAGATACTTGCTCGAAAAATAAAGATGATCAATGACATATACCACCTGCAGAGGCGTCTGTTAGCTCAGATAACTCATCAAATAATCAATAGGATGTTTACCGCGATGTCTAGCGAGTTGCCTGCGTAGTTCATTGCTTAATTTAATTTACAAGTTAGTGATTTCTATCAGTACATCTTTTTCATTGTCGGCTTTCTGTAGTATGAACTTCTCATCATAAATAGTTGTTACTTAGATAGTAGCTTCGGGCTTACGAATTTCTTTAATTGGATAGAAGATTTCGAAATAATAAGATGGGTATTGAATGATTGCTAGGACGGTGGAACTGTCCAATAAATTCAATAAATAGAGTTATTGCCTCTTTTTGTGAATGACGGAATCAATCCATTAACGTAAATTATGCATCTTTAGATTTAGAATTTTTATTGCTCCTTCTATCTATTAATGACTCGCTAATAACTCGGTCATAGACTTTTTGCCAAGACCATTGATAACTTTAATCCAGCATTCCCTAATTTCTTGACGCTGTCTGCGATAGTCCTAAAAGAATACAAGTATTTACTCACTCATGAGCCATTTTTTTTAATCAGTGCGTCCTTCACGAAATGCTTCTTAATGATTGTCAAATAGTTCTATTTTCATAATTTAGTTGTATTACTTTCTTGATTCAGTGACAATATCAAGCAATCCTAAAGCTTTCTCAAGTTGATCTGCACGCAAGGTAAGTTATAGTTTATAATCATTAAGATATGGTGAGTTTGTTAATATCTTAAGTTCGTTCTGAAATTGCTGCAAGGATTTATAAATGTTATTGTAGTTCTAAAATTAGTAGTTTGTATTATCGGTTAGACGTGGATGCTGCATCTTTGGTTTCTAATCAAGACTTCTGGTAGTTACTGCACTAGTTTTAGATTAGCGAGGAATTTTGTTGCGATTTATTGTGATTTAAAATGGAGGTTGTGATTACAGAGACTCTAGATCTGTAAGCAGAGAGTTTAGTTCTGATATCTTAATTTTTTTCTATTTAATCTGATGGATTTCCTGATAGATGGTTTGTATATTGGATCGGTAACATTCGGCAAGAGTGATGTTAGACTTCATATGAAATTTAACCTCTTTTATGCGTTGGATGGTGTTAATTTCTTCCTGGGAAAGGAACATGATTTCCCCGATAGTTTAAAGATATCGTCTCCATTCTTCATATTTTTAGAGAATGTCCCTAAGAATTGTTTAGTATACGATCAAAAGCAAGTAGACTTATTTTATTTCAGATACATTTGCTCTTAAAATTTAGAGGTAATCATCGATGCGCACCTATGTTATAGATTTTGGGAATAGCTATTCGATTAAAGATTTAAAACGGAGATATTTTCCAGTGAAATCTATCAAGAGATTGATATCGTTATTCATTTTGAGATATGCATGAGTGTTGACGGTTAGTTCCTGCTCAATGAAGTATTCCATTTGCAAGCGACCAATGGTCTCAAGCTTGTCCATGCAGCGTTTAAGTTCATCAAGGTGAGTATGTATCGTCATCAAAGCCTGCAGTTTTTCAGCAAGCTAGGTTGGCTATTTACAAGTAGAAATGATTTGAGTTTGTTCTGTAAACATTCCTTTCCATATATCTTCTCTAATCTGTTCAATATTATTGCGAAAATATTTGAGCTTGTTCGGTAGACCTTGAGTAAAAATTTGATTTTTAATCTACAGTTTATCCCTCATCTCCTTGATGTGGACAAACATTAGAAAACATTCTTGATAATGCTAATTGCATTTTGCTCCAATTACCTATAAGTAACCTTTAAATTTATCGATATCTTAGTGAAGTTGGTTTATGCGGTATTATTCGTATTTCTCAAAAGCCGAGTAACTGAACAATAGCTCATCTATAGTCCACATCGAGTTTTTTATCTAACGATAGGCTTTATCCATTAACTCTCGTACTTCATTAAAAAGTTTTTTGAAATCAGAAGGCACATTTTTGTAAATTTCAGTCTGTCTATAGGCGACTTGAAGTTGCAGATACTAGTGAATGATGCTGAAGTTAAGTGCAAAAAGTCCAACATTAACCTTTTGGGGAAGATAGACAAGTTTAATTCTCATAGCTTCAAGATATTCAAAGGTGATAGTAGGATGGCTTTATGACTGAGAATCAATGTTATTATAGAAATCACCAATCATTTAATTATACATGTCAATGATGGCGTAAATTTATACAAAGTTAGCACTTACAGTCTTCTTCAGACGTACTGTAAACAGCGCCCTAAGGTTTAAATTATGCAAAATTTATTAACAACAGTACCAATCGTTAGTTTTTATTATTTCCTGAAGAATTTACAACTAGGCATATTGATTTCGTTTTTGAGACAGCTCTTATGGTAATATTTTGTGTTTGTTTTGAGCGTAACACTACACCAATTTTAAAAAGGTAAGATTATTTGTAAGATAATCTGAATATTGCTGGAAAAGAGAGACAAGATAGTTCTAGTTAACTTAGAAACTGATCTGTTTATCTGCATTCATCTCAAAAGAATAGGTTATTAGTGTTATTTCGCACTCGGTTAACTCCGGACTATAATAAGTATACTTTTCTTGACTTCCGAAGATAATGGTATTCAAAATATCGTTGAATTTATGTTTTTATTCAACCCATTTACTCAAGGTGCGTTCTATTTTGGTTATTTGCTCAAGCAATAAATCCTTGATCCATTCGATGTAGTGTTCAGTGTATATATATAAGCATTTCTTTATTACTTGGACGTATTTGAGAAATTATTAACGAAATTATGTTGACTTCAGGTAGTTGAATTACAATACACCTTCGTATTTTTTCTATCTTATTATCTGCAGCTTTTTACCAGGTCTGCTTATATTTTTCGCCTTGTTCTTCTCCTCTTCTTTGGCCTTAATAGATAGAATTAGATCCTTGATAGGTTTGAAAATGACATCAATACAAGCAACGAAAACATAGTAATGAATATCCTCAAGAAGGCTGGAGCTGCAAGTATAGAGATAATCTGGATATTCATGCATCATGATGCTCCGTTACGAAATACTTCCAACAAATTTGCACCTCCTTATTTTTTAAAGCAGATTTATCAACTATACATATACTTCACTATACAGCCCCTTCACTCGACCTTATACCAAATTTATTTTATTAAGCATCTGGTGGAATTCACAGATTATACGCCATTTTCTGAAAATTTTCATAAGGTGAAACCACTTGAAAAAAGTGATTGTCGATAAGGATTCATATTTTTTAAGGATTGACTCATACTCATTAACACTCAAAATCTGTTGTTGATTTGGTTCGGTAATAAGTACATAATCCTTGGAAAGAGTGACTTTTCTTTCAGAGTTGAACTTTGTTCTCGGTTCTATATTACTATCAATATAGAGATACCCTGCAGAAGGGGTCATCTTTTTTAAATCCTTCCAACTCTAAATAGTCTTTACTTCTGCTTGTCCAGGTGGCAATTAAATTGAGTTTCTAGTGATCCTCTCCTATCTTTTATGATTGCCCAAGACCAGCTTCCTTGATTTTGTGACACTAGACTTGAGAGCTTGTATTTCACTTTTAATTCTTTCTCTCATTTGCTTCTCTTATTATGCTCTCTTGCTTAATCGCGTTAATCTATCTTTGGATTTTAATTATTCTGAGGGAATGCATTCCTATTTCTCAGTCTATTCGGTTTTGATTTTTGGAAGAATGATAGTATTTGTACTCTTAACTCTACGTAGATTTGCTGAAGCCTTTTACAAAGATAAAGGCTTACTTTTCTAAAAATATCTATCGTATTTCTTCCCAGCAGAGCTGAGAGAAACTGATCGACCAATTTTTAAATTAATCTGCATATATAAATTATGATATACTTGACAAATTTGACAGTTTGGACAATTTTACTAACGAACTATAAATAATTTGATCAGTCTTGAAATAATAATCTTTCATCATTTTTAATATA
>Ga0302186_10001920_pt1 | contig 16518 bp, 8 predicted proteins | sample II_Bog_E1_2_FD_198782 | JGI IMG/M metagenome (GOLD analysis project Ga0302186, IMG submission 198782) | Peat permafrost microbial communities from Stordalen Mire near Abisko, Sweden - II_Bog_E1_1 | ecosystem: Environmental > Terrestrial > Soil > Wetlands > Peat | place: Sweden: Abisko, Stordalen... | reverse complement strand
AACCCCTCAATAACCATTTCAATGAATGATTTATTTCATTTTGCTGTTAATATTGGATTTAATTGAAATCATTATTCAGATCTAGTAATTCGTCAAGGGATTGATTAAATTAGTCTTACTAAGCTATAATTAAAGCCAATTAAGCCTCTGATTTGGCATCACATTTGTGATAATAAAATAAAACTGAAAATTTATTGCATTGGATTTTTTTTATCAAGATTAATGACTGAAATCAAGAGCCATTTCTAATGATGTTAATTTATTGCGAAATAGCTTCTACTTTCTTCTTCAATTTGCAACGTTAGAATTGGAGTGCTTATATCTCATTTTGTTATATGTATAACAAATTCCCCCGCCTCGACCACCACACCCTCCGACGACTAAATGTTATTTATGTATAGTTCATGTCAATATATTCAGAAGCTTTACTATATAAAATTGGTTTATCATTTAAAAGATAAACTGTCCTGAATTTCCATGTCTTCAATTACTCGCGATTTAATTAGCAATATATATGTGAATAAATCAACTTGATATATATAAAAGATAATAGTTTTAAGAATTTAATAGGAGTATCCAAATAGGTTAAATTTTTGACACGATCATTCCTTTTAAATGCATTCATAGAATTTTTAATTTATTAACTATTGTTTAAAATTTGCCGTAATAATAAAATTGAGTATTATCTTTTCTCCTGGAGGAATTTTAACATTCAGTGGTAATTTATGAGGAGATAAAACAGTTGGGCAGGATTTTTAATCTTAAAATTAAATTAGCACGATGAAAGAAGATTTTTATAAATTTTATATTTAAATTTTGCCATACCCTTTGCTCGGACAAAATTATTTTTTTTCAAAAATGCTTTTTCTTTGAAAAACACGATTTGGAAAAGATTAAACATCATTATTGATACAACTTGAAAGTTAGCTTTAGTCATATTTTATCAGCTTCATTTACACTTATTTTGGTCCATAACTCGAGAGACATTATTCATATTAAATACAACCATAATTTAGCCATGTCCTCCGTGAGATAAGAATATATTAGCCCACTGAGAGTTCACTCTATATAGTGTTATTTTCAGCAAAAATACATTTCGAGCACACAAGCTTAATTTTTTAAGATTATTTTTGCAATAAGAAGATCCATGAGTAAAAATCTTCTTACTTAGTTTTAATTTGTGAGCTTGCTTGTTGAGTTTGTAAGTAAGTTGTGAAAAAATATCTTCCTTTTTATGTAATTAAAATTTTCACAGCAACAAACTCATTATTAGAGTTTGTATAATGGAGAAAAGAGTTTGTATTATCCATTTTAATTTTTCAAATGTTTATACGTTTAAAATATTATAAAAAATCTTCTTTACACATATAAAAAATCCCATTTCTTAGATTTACTCTATAATTGAGTTATTTCCTTAATTATTATGTCCATAATTCACTACAAATACTCCATTTTCCTTACCATTCCTTATATCCATAAGGATTAAGCATTTTAATAAGAGTTACTTCTTTATCTTCAGATACCTTTTTAACAAATATCTTTAAAATTCTAAATGAGTAATTTGGTAGCAGATAATTTTGGGTTATTTATGTCATAAAACTAGTGCAGCCAACGATAGTATCCGCCTATAAAAGCAACTCGTTAATTTGAGCAAATATCCCATTATTTTAAATTTAAAGGAATTGAGTAGGTGCTCCTGAGAGCATTGTAATACTATCATATTTCTTATGTCCATCGAAGTTACAATAAGAACCGTATTTTTTGGCAAAAGCTTTCTAAATTAGCATGGGCCATATATTTGGATTCTGGGGTCGAACCCCACAATAATTCCCTTATTAATTTATTGGAAATCGAACATCAAGCCAAAAGATACGCCAGACTCCTTCACAAAACAATTGCACTCCATAGACATGTTTTGGATTTTGAAATAATACAAAGAGGCGATAAATAAGTTCGGGATGTTGGCTTATTATTATTGCTATTGCAGAGAGCTCATGAAAGCTATTCACCTCTCCTTAATTGATATCGTTTGCTGACAGGCAATTTATCAAAAAATGCATTTAATTTTGCGTTAATGATTTTTCTGATTATGAAAAGAGAGAGTATTAATTTTAATTTTAACCAAGATCAATAAGCATTGAATCTTACTTCCATAAAGGACTATCTTCATCTATGAAAGTTGAATTAGTTTTAAAGCATTTAATGGCTTCTTAAATAAAATATTTATCGCATTTTGATTTTTAATTCAAGTAAATACTTATTTAATGGTCTCCATTATTGTTAAGATTTTTCATTATTTCTTTTAATTTATCATAGGATGTTAGCCCAATTTTATAACCAATAACGTCATTGTATAATTATAAAATTTATTTCTAACCTAATTTTGGATTACATTCTTGAAAAATTCTAAAAAAAATGTTTTCATCCATTATCCTGTGTTCCAAAGTTATAAATCTAAAGCAATGTTACTGAAGAGTAGCATTATGCTGCTTAAGATATTTTTTAAATTGATAAAGAATATCCCTTGATGTCGTCGACAGTTTGAATACTTATTGCTATTAATTTATCTATTTTTATGTGAGAATGGCATTAGTTTTTATCCATTTTTTTATGATGAAAATGGCATCATTGTAATCATGCCTTATGGTTGTTTTGGAAATGTTAGAACATTAAATATTTATTATGATTTTGAAAAGATATTTTCTTATTTTTAAGAAAATGATTTTAAAAATTTATCATCAAATTATCTTCTTTTAGATACAATTTTCTTTTGTTTTTTTTGATATCCAATTAAATTTATCAGTTATTTTTTCATTTTATTTAATATTTATGAAAGCTTTACAACATATTTTTCTTTTTGCATTTATTAGTTTAATTCTGTTAATTTTTTTTCATTCTTTTGTATTTATTATTTAAGTAAAATCAATTCTTACTCTATTCCTGATTTTTCTCTTGATTTTTACAAAGGCAACATCAATTCTTTTTATTTTTTTTATTTTTATTAGAAAAGTCCTATGAGATCTTTTTGGACTTTGTGCATGGATTATTAAAGTAAAGTGTATTTTTTTATTCTTCCTTATGTTTATAATAGAACAAGATGTAGTCCTCTATGCATCTTAAAGTTTTTTTTTATTAGTTTACGTTGGGGGTAATATTTCCTTGTTGGCTTTGCTGTGGATTTCATCTTAGTTGGTATGTTATCCTCTTATTTGTTCGAATGCATAGATGATATAAATATTGTAAATAATATAAAAACTATATCAAAGAATTCAGGAATAAAAATATGCTATGCCATGACCATTTTTATTGACAAAATGTTAATTTGTATATTTATAATCTATTCTTTGATTATGCTATTTTTAGCTTTTGATTATGCGTAATCAAATAGAATACTGCAGAGAATATATCATTGCATTTAATAATAAATTGGCTCTTCATCTTTTATTTTACATACTATAACTTATTTTTTGATTAATACTGTTAGGCTTAAAACTATTATCAATTATTTCCTTGCTATATGTTATCCAATTTAGTAAAATCTAAATTAGAATTAACCAAATTAGGTTCATACTAAGTTAATAATTTTAACAGTTCTTAAATTAAAACTCGCTATGTGAATAGAAAATATTAAAGTTGTCTTTATGCACAAATTGGACTATATTTAATTTTTAAGGATAAACAATAAATACAACTTTTTTATTTTTAAACTTATAAGGTAATAATCATTTTTTATATTTTATTTAAGAAATAAAATTTGTTTCACCTGTTTCCAACTTATTTATCCTCTTTGAGAGTTTATTCATATTTATCTTATAGCATTGTAGTACTGATATAATTCCCAAAAATCACATGAGTACAGAGCCTTCCAATATAAATAAGAACTCTCATCGTGGGAATGAAAGCCAAAAACTAAAGCTAACGAACCATAAATTCAAAAACACACTCAAAAAATAATAATGTAAGCATGTCATTTGATAATAATTAAAACATTATGCAAGAGCTATTTTATTTAGAGTCAAAGTTTGAACAAGCTTTGGATTTTGAAAACCTAGTTCTCTCGTTTTTTCTGCTGATAAATGGGCAGTATGAAGATTTTTGGTTTTAATTTTTGAAAAAGTTCATCTTTTCTAATGCTATTTGATCCCGAGCTGTTGTGAAGAAAATATTAACGATAATTCTCAAGTTATTAATATTTTCCGCAATAAGAAGATACTACTTTTGAAGGAATAATAACTGTTTTGTTTTAAGCAATTGATTCGAGAAAATTTTTAAGTTTGCATGCCTATTAAAAATTCATTCCTTTGCAATTATTGTACTTTTTATAATTATAATGCTAAATAAAATTTAAAACAATCAAGCAATAAAAAAGATCATAATTTACTTTTTTTGCAACGAAGTATCTCTTTGAGAGTTGCTTATATCTATTTTATACCATTATATTTTTGATATAATCCCCAAAAGGGGTATGAATATAGAATCTTGCAATAAAAATAGGAACTCACTTCGTGGGAATGCAAAAAATTGCACAATAAATTGAAATTAATGACCCATATTATTTTAATTTAATTTTCAATAATAAAAAACTGAAAAGTAATAATAATCACTACGTTGTTTGTAAAAATAAAATAATTTTACAAGATATTGTTACGAAGAAGTTCTAAGAATATATTTTCGATGCATCAAAAATTACATTCAAATAAGATCTTTAAATCTCTATCTCTATACTTATTTTTCAACTTGATTTCTCACATTTTGCGGAATGATTGAAATATTTTAGATCGGATTCCAATGAGATTATGTATAAAAATTTTTCATGAGATATTTTTTTCTGACTCCATTTTATTAAACAGAAAGGACATTATTTTTAAGTTTTTTAACAATTTTTTAGTTCGATTTTGGAATCAGGTCTGTTTAGATAAGTATTGCTCCATATATCCTTTCTTTTGACCACACAGAATTTGTTTCATACCTAATAAAATAGTCCCCATTTTTTTCAAACATTTTATATTTCTTTTCACCAGACAGATGAAGAGAAAGTTACGATCTAATTTAATCATAGAGATTATCGAGAACTTCATTACTTTTTAATCGTTATTAGAAAGAGGATTTGTTTATTGACGGTTTTTGTTCTCCCTCCCCAGATGGTATTGTTACTTGAAAAGCGGTTATTCCTAAAATAGTAAACATTTTTTTCATCTGATATTCTATTGCACTATTAAATTATGGTAATTAAATAATTTGATTAAAATATTAAAATTCATATTATTGATAAAATAGAATTTATATTTGTTCAGTTTTATATTTTTTGTTAATTATTTCTTTTATCCCTCTTTGAGAGTTCCTTTATATATCTTATCATTGTACTTTTGATATAATTCCCAAAAAGGGATATCAATAGAACCTTGCAATCTAAATAGGAACTCACTTCGCGGGAATGCAAAACTACTTAACTAATTAGTATTTAATGATAATAATCTTTAATTTTTAGATTCAAAATCATTTTCTTTTTCCAATAATCACTTTTGCAATATCCTTATTAAAATCGTTATCTGGCAAATTCTCTGCAAGCCAATCAATATACCTTGGATTATATTTTTTTTAAACATAGAGACATGGTTTTTCTTTATATTTTCCAAACCCTAATAATTAGTCCATAAAACCAGATTATTTTTTCATTTTTTAATCAACTTAGTCTTCCTCATCTATGTAATATCTTTTGGGGTTATATAGAATCCCGATTTTTTACATGTTGAACCACCGAATTATGAACACGAATATTTATAATAATTATAGCTATGATCTCCTAAAAGATGACATATAAACTTAAATCTCTCTGAACTTTTTCATATTATATTGTTGATTTGTCCACATTTTATTGAAACCACTTTTTTAAAGATCTGCGTGTTCATCCATAAGCTAAACAAAGCTCAGTTTAGGATTATATTTATTCTTTTCATCCCACTTCGATATGTTGTGTATCTAACATTTTCCTTAAAATCTATTTTGACAATCAAAACCCCCCTCTGCATATTTTGCCGTCAGATCGGTTAACAGTTTTAAGCCACGTATGATTTTCGAAATAAGACGGAGATATTAGATTAGACATTTTACTTTCCTTATTGAATTATTATAAAAGAATTTCCTTCACTAAAACACAATCAAAAATAATAAATTGATTTTTCTCTTATAGCTGTTAATTTATTTACTTTTATTTATCCCTCTTTGAGAGTTGAGTTCCTTTATATCTATTTTATAGCATTGTATTTTTGATATAACCCCAAAAAGGTATCAATATAAAACCTTGCAATGTAAATAGGAACTCACGTCGTGGGGTACTTCGAAAACTTCCAGATTTTTTTTAATCCTAATTATAAAAATCTGAATTCAAAAAAATAAGTGATATATTATCAGAAGTGAAGTTTTCTTCATTTATTATGGAGTAATGAAACTACGTCTTCCACATTGTAAATCATAATTGCAAAATACATGTTCTTCTTTCGTTAAAACGGCATTGAAATTATAATTTCTTTGGTCGAGTTTTAATCTCGTCTTCGAAAAAATGAAACTTCTGACTTAAGCCAACTTACTTGCGCTCCAAAGATTAAACATTCATTAAAAGGATTGTTAACTGTTTTATGGGAACCTTTAGTCCATACTGTGTTGTTGGATAAAAAGAAACCAGTAAAGTCTGGATGCGCATAAGGTTCTAGTTTATTGAAGACAGCTTTTGTTAATATGCCTAATCCTATATCATTCTCCTCATAATTTTTAAAGATTATTTCAATAATAGATTCAGACTAAATTGTATTTTTCAAAACAAAAGGATGCCAGGTAGGACTTCCAATTCTTTTTAAATTACAATTGCCATCATATTAATAATAACAGTTGGCTGCTGCGTTTTCTGGATGTGGAGTGAGTTGTCTCACAAATTGGTGTAAATCTCGTTGTTTTTGGCTTTTTTTATCGTCCATGATTATTGTCCTCTTAAAAAATTATAAAATATTTCATATTTGTGTAATAAAATAAAAGAATAATAAATTCATTCAAATTAAATGTTGATTCTTTATTAGTTTATCCCTCTTTGAGAGCTCCTTTATATCTATCTTATAACATCATAGCATTGATAATTCCCAATAAAGTATGAATATAAAACCTTGAAATGTAAATAGGAACTCACTTCGTAGGAATAAAATAAAAAAGGATTCATTTAATAATATCAATCATTTTAATTAGCAATTAAGCTCACAATAATCCGCAATCATATCATGAATTTAGTTCTCTCATAATTATCTCGTCAAGAAAATCACTAAATTAGTTTTTGTAAAGTGTATAATTGATTGACCCCTTTGGAAATGGAAAATAATAGAAAGGTAAATTCATTTAATCTAAAATACATTTTCCAGCCTAAAGTCCGAATGAATAGCTTGCTTTTCTTAGCAACATACACAATAAATTCTTGACTCTTGTTGATGCTTCTTTTGCAATATCTTAATCATATTTATGAAACAAAAGACTGAATAAAAAAAAGCTAATTTTTGATGATTGGTCAGGAGAATTCAGAGCAACAGCAATCAGGAAATCCTTTGTCTTATTATGCATATTCACGCATCATATTTTTGTATTTAATTACAGTTTCTTCTTCAGTTAATTCTGATTTGTCGCCTATTTCTAATGAACATTTGCTCAACAATTCATCAGAATTTTGATATAAGGCTGACATTTGAATGATTTCATTGCAGTTTGGGCACAATTTTCCTTTAATGAGCCAATCAATAAGAAACACAGTTTTTTTGAATTCCAATTTGTGTTGACAAGATTGACATTTGAAAATACACGTAACAGTGGGGTGAAACAGGCATTAGAAATGAATAATGCTAATTTTGCTTATGCGGTTTAATTGCTTGAGTTTATGTCTGTTTCCTCAATTTGATTGTCCATATTTTGAGATGATTGTGCTGTTAAATTATAATATATTTTATACTTGTTAATACAAAACTTAAAAAAAATAATTTTTTAATGTGAATTATATTTAATGAAGGTTATCCCTATTCTTTGAGAGTTGCTTTATATCTATCTTATAACATTGTATTTTTGATATAATCCCCAAAAGAGGTATGAATATAGAACCTTGCAATGTAAATACGAATTCACTTCGTGGATAGAAAAAGAAATCTTAAAAAGAAAAATCACTTAAAAATATAACTCGCTAAACTTAAATTTTATTGCTGTATTTTCAGTTTATATTTCTGATTCAATTTAACATCATTGGAATTTTCCATAACGTTTCGTTCGTTTTTCTTTTTCATCATAATAGGTATCCATCGGCATATGTTAAAAATACGAAGGCTTCCAAGAATATCCATCTGAAAATTTTATGTGATACATATTCACAAATTCAACTGAATTTACATAACCAACTCTATCTGTTAAATTGGTTACTTTTTATTTATTAAATAGTTTATCTTTTGAACAATTCCAGCCTGGAGTACCAACTTATCTAATTGAACCAATTTAAGTTACATCATCGTTGTCAATTAAAAAACCTTTCCATAAATTGTTTTCTTTCTTAAATGCAATATTTTGTGGTTTAATATCTGTGTGTTGGAGATTATAATTTGACAAAAGCATTACTTTCGTCAATTAATTATAAATTTGATTCATTTAATCTTAATTTGTAATTCTTTTTTCTTTTATTAGTTGAAAAAGTGTTATTCCTCCTTCCATAACGATTTATCCTTTTGCTTTATCAAATGATAAAATTTTTACTCCCAATCCTTTTTACTCCAAGAATAAATATTTATCAATTTGAGATGGAGTTAAATTAGATTTAATGTAACACTTTTACCCTTGAAACCATCCAGCTTTAACAGCTTTAGTAACTCCCTTGTTTGTGTAAGTTGAAATTGACATTTTCTAAAAAGTATAATAAATTAAGTCTTGAATATTAAAATAAAAGATGCCATTTATCCCTCTTCAGATTTCCTTTATATCTATCTTATAGCATTGTATTTTTGATATAATCCCCAAAAATGGTATGAATAGAGAACCTTTCAATGTAAATACGAACTCACTTCGAAGAAATTTTAAACAAAAGATCTGTACAAAAAGGTGAAAGTATCCTCTAACAAATATCATTATTTAATTTACAGGCAGTCCTAGACTCACCCATAATAGCAAACACAAACAGAGATTTTTGAATAAAATTGGGAGTGAGCTTAAAACCTCATATTTTCCTATTAGAGAAATTTGTGAACTGTATTTTGTTGCTGTTTGGATTAATCTCCATGATTAATTAGGAGCCACTAGGAATATAGACATTACAACCCTTATCAATATTTTTCTGATCGATAATTATCCATCCACAATTTTTAATCCTTCCGCTATTTTCAATTTCAAAATCCTTTATTCTTAATCGTTCCGTTGAGCTGAATTTCTCTGAATATTAAAATAACAAGGTTGTTTGTTTTTAGATCCAAGAATCTACATATAGGGTTCCTTACTTCAACGACTCATTTATTTTTACATTCTTTGCTAGTAAATATTTTGATTCTGGTTAGAGTTTCGCAATGTAAATAGGAACTCACTTCGTGAGAATGAAAATAATAGTAAATTAATTAAGCAACCCAAAAGATAAGGTAGAAAATGTACATGCTCAGCTCTAAGTTGATAAGCTCATAATATAAACTGAAATTATAATTAACTCTTGTTCAAATAAAAATAAGAAACGTATCATTCAAAATTATTGTTTTACTAATTAAATCATTTATATTTGAGCTTTAAGAACTATAAATCGAAAGCTAATATCAAAGGATATTGAAGTTGAAGAATTCATAAAAAAAAAAATCTAATCCTTTAAGCAAATAAGATAAAAAACTTTGATGATGATTAAAAAATTGTATTTTTTGCATATACTCATATCATTTCTTTGGAACATTTGCTTTGCAATTTTGGCATAATCTCCATTTTATTTCATTACCATTACAAAAAAGTTAAAATCCTTGATCTTATTTTCCACAAAATGTACATTTACCGTAACGTACTGGATGACCAAATTTACAGCCATTTCCTTTAGTACAATGAGGCTTTTCACAGTACTTGCAAGGTATTTGTTTCATTTTTATTTTCTTTTGTTATTTTCTCTCCCATTATTTATAGTCTTCCTTTCTTAGCTGTAATCACCATAGAATTAGCTATAACAGAAATCGCCATCATAAAGACCACCTTTTCCCCAATTTTGGCAGGGGTACGAGGCATCAATAAAATAATTAATATAAAAGATTAATTTTTATTTGATAAAAAATATATATGATTATGAATTTAAACGGTTGATAATTTAAACTGACCGTATTTATTCTTTTATTGTTTAACTGGAAAATCCATTGCTAAAGTGCTAATTTTTGCCATTGCGCAATGGTTTACTAGTATAATAGCGTGGCTCAAAGTGTCTTTGAGAATGATCTATATCTATATCTAATTTAAACTGAATTAAGATTGCATGATTAATTATATATTGAAATTTCAATTTTTATATTAGTTATTGATTTTTAATTAGTGATATAATTAAATAAGATATATAATTTTACAATTTACAATTAAATCAAAGCTTGTGGAGATTTTTGGGTTTGATGGCACACTATTTTTGCAACTCTGGAATTTATACTCCCAATCTATCGTTTAAGTAAATTCCATTACAAATTCCGATTTTACCATTTAATTCAGTATTTGAAACCAATCCATGAACTTTGCATTGGCTTCCCTTGGGATATAATGCTTCCACAGCGATGTTAGATGTATTTTAATACCCTCCCTTTACGAATTAAATAAAATCTTTCCTATCTACATCTCTTGGCCCATCATCAAGCATTTCAATTTCAAAGTCATCTAGTACTTTCCAATCGTTAATATTGAACTATATTGAGTCACTTCTTGCCATTAAGACTGGAGGTGCTTCTAATGATCCGCCATATTGCCAGTCCATGGGAGCTAATCCTACAGAAGGCTAGGACATCATTCGAACAATAATGTAGTTATTGCTTTTTTTTCCTGGGTTCATTCAAAAGTCTCTTAACATAAGAGAGGAATTCCAGCTGCGTGGGCTATTGGACATTTTTCAAATTCAGAGTCAATTTGAATGATTTATGGCTTTAATTCATCAGCTTCCACTCTCAGACCCATGACAGGCTTCGTTCCTACTAATTTCTTCATACAAATGCCTTCTATTTATTGTATTTATATATATTTAAAAAATCATGAACAAGATACAGTTAATACTAGATATATTGAGAATTTAAATAATGAAAGGTATATATTTTTCATCATTTCAATGCCATTTCATGAGTTTCTTCCTTTTTTCTTTAGACCCAACAATTTGACTACTTCCTGTGCACATTCGTGTGGTGTTAACGGGAATGTTAAGTGTTGGGGTTGAGCCCCAGTGGTAATGGAAAGGAGGGTGGTCCCATCGAATCAAGGGGTAAATGGATGATTAGAATGGCTTGGTGATGTCTTATCTAGTGAAGAGAGAACAAGGATCGTTTGGCTCTTTATGATTAACTTAATACCCATGATTATGCTGTTCGTTGTTCTTCAGCTTCATAGCCCATATTCATTCGATTAAGTTTACAGTGGAAATCCCTTCATCTTGAAGAATGATCCTGAAAAGATTGTGGGAGATAAGAGTTTTTTCCTCACTTCGCATTTCATTGGTAATGACAACTCTACTGATGTTCTTCTTTGACCCAGCTAATACGTATGCCCCTAAGAATGGATTTAAGATCAATTGGTGTAATCATTTAAAGGCAATTCATGATGTGATTAGTCACGTTGCGTATCTTGGTATTACTATTGCTTTTATTGATGTTCGTGATGAAGATACTCAGACAGTTGCTACTATTACGATGAAAACTTCAACTGTTAATTCTTAGATTAGGTTCTTTCAAATCATTTGGCATGATATTGAAGGAGATATGCAAGGATTAGCTGCTGCATGTTTCGACACTGCTTCTGCTACTGTCCAGCCTTTTACTGCTAAATATATATTTCTTTTGTTCAGTAGCTTGAGACGACTGCTTGATAGTTTATATGAATCTCCGTGGAAAATATAACGATAATAAATATCAATGAGATTGAAGATAAAATAACTTGTATTTTATTCATAATCTCTGAGCTTCAAAAAACATTAATATTGGCAATAGAATTAACTATAGTTATTATTTATTTTTCTGCTCATAATATTCTAGACTTGCTTCAACAGCTATATTGCCTTCTTTATTAAATTTATCATATAATCATAACGACAAATTTAAATTTAGATAAATAATGCTTTTAATAATTTTCTCCTGACAAATATAGATTAATAAATGATTATTGATAGATCAAATAAAACGGGATTGACCCCTAATTGTCGAATCTTCCAAAGATTGGTAATATATTTTTATTTAGGGCTCTTTCTCAGTGGATTTATAAATAAATTTGAGATTTATTTTTTGCTTCGGATTCACTGATAATTTTCTAGGGCATTTATTTTCTCCAATAAACGTAATATTTTTTTATTACATATTAAATTAAATCTAAACCATGATGCCGTATCTTTCTTGATTGTCAATTTCCACATAACCATAACCGAAATCATTAAAAAATTTATGCTTTTCCAATATATTTTTATTATCACAAAAGGAAGAATAGACTATGCATTCATTGCAGTTTCTTCCAATATATTGCTAAAGAAATTTTTAGCGATATTACCTGGATGCAATAATAACTTATTCTGGTCCATAGCTAGTTAGACGATACTGTTATTGGTCCTCGTGCGACCATGAAATCATTAATATTATAACATAATTACCTTCTTTAAGTTCGCCATCTTTTTATATCACATTATTACCATCCTTACAATAATTTGAGCATATTTTTTCTATCTTTCCGTCTTTTATTTCAAATAAGAACATCCATGACCATCTTTAATAATTTGTCTTTAAATACTTTCTCTGAAGTTTTCTTCGATTTTTAAGATAGGTTGCGAAAGAATAGGAGCCTTGTTTTCTTATTGTAATACTGATAGCTGAAAATTGGTTATTTTTGCATTATATATTTCTGCATGAATTTTTATTTATTTCGTTAATTCTACAAATGTTGATTTCCTTAAAATAATGAACAAAATCTTTCTTGGACATGTAAAAGGTACCATCCTTCGGATTTAACCTGTATTTAAGTTTTTATCTCAGTTATTAAGTCCATAGGTTACTGCTTATACTCCATGGACCTTTCCATCGTGCGTCTCCCCAAGGATTTCGTAATTTAATTAAAGTTATTTCTTCACCAAATATATTTTTATCAGTAAATATACCCAAAATACCATAAGAATGATGCTAAACAAGACCCATTTTATTAAATTATTTTGATTATTCAGGAAACTAACAATTTCTATGACAAGTCAGAATAGACCCATTTTTTAAAGACTATTCTACCCTTGGTAAAAAATACTACTACTTTTCCTTCTTTTACGTCGAAATAGAAATTGAAGTTCCACCTGTAAAAATTTATGTTCCCTCTTAATTGCTACCACCATTTATATTATCATAGGATTCATTAATTTTAGCATAGGCTTTCTCAAGTAACATTACCCAAATTCTTTGCTCATGCCACTAAACTCCACAGAAATCTCTCTCATCATTGATTGGAAATTGAGTATCAAGCTATATGGTTTACCAATCTCCATCAATAAACAATGTCACTGCGTACATATGAGAAGGGTTATTGAATAGGATAAAAAGACGGTAGATGAGTTGAGGGTATTTGAGTGCTAAAGCCGACAATGCGCCATGCAAATAGCAACTCTTTACATTACCTTGGACAACATGTTTAGACAATATACAGTTTTTCAATTTGCTCTTGTCACAAAGTTATTTTTATCCCTTCTAAAACAAATAGTATTCTTCTTTCCCAGCTAGACAGATTAACTTGTTGCTTTCATAAGTTGGATTCTTCTCATCTTTAAAAATTTATTTTGACTTCAAATATTTTATTACTTTTGATTTCAAATTACTATTATATACGGATTAAGGGTTGAAATAAAGTTTCTCGAGTTTCTAATCTTCAATTTTTTACTTTAATTTATCAAGTTATGATAGGTCTTTTATTGGACGTCGCCTTTGTGATATTTTTTTCTGTATTTACCTTATAAAATCTTTCATATCTATGAAATCCCTCCCACTCAAAAGACTTGATATATAAATTTATCGTTTTTAATCATCAGTGCAATTCAGACGGAGGAATAGTTCATGGAGGCTATTTTTGGAGAGGCGATCTCTTCCTTCCCTTCCAAAGACATAAAGAATTTAATTAAGCTGTTAAGATCTTTAAAATAGATCAACAATTTCGTTTTCAATGATAATTTCCCTTCTGATAGAGTCTTCCCGTCTGGCACTATTGATAATATTTTGAAATGTAGCAAATTATATTAATTTTTCAGTTCTTCCTTTAACAAGTTCATCGTAAAACGCATAAATTGCTTAAGAAGGGATTTATTTACTACATTATTTCATCAGAGGGATGAAATCACATTTCCCAATGAACTGAGTTTTGGATCTTTAGATTTATCTGAAGTGCTACTCAAAACGACAATTCTTTTTATCCAAAGCATTTTTAATCATATAGATAATTTTTTTTGATGGAGCTGACAGGTTTTGAAAGTAGAGTTAATCTTATTCTTCCATAGATAGTTTTGATTATGCAATAATTTCAATATAATCTTAAATTCAATATCTGTATTCAAATCAAAAATTAAGACTCCATTTTTAATAAAATCTTTTGCTGTGAAAGCAAATGATCGTCGCAAAACAATCAATTTATTGAATAGAAGTCACCAATCAAAATTATCATAAAAAATGACATGAAATCAAGATGAAACATGATGATCGTTATCATTTAATACATTTAATACGATCGTTAAAAGAGAAGAAGTTTATCAAAACGAAGAAAGAAATAAAATTTATTAACTACAGACCCACCAATGTTAATAGATTCTGCAATAAATATAAATCTTATAGGCATGAATATGATTTAATATAAATCATTAAATAGGTTCAATTATTATAATGAGTAATTATTACTTTGAATAATTCGAAAATATTGACCTTCCAATTATTAATTCCGGATAAGCTATCTAAATCGTATTTACCTACTGATTGACAAAAATATACGAAAAATATTTGATTAATTATCCTTCATACAAATATAGGATTAATAATTTGATTTTAAAAATCATTTCTTATGAATCATTTTTTTTTACTTTTTGTTTTATTGTGGAAAAAATGAATTTTAATCTTCAGAGATGTCATAATCAGAATTGTTAAAATTTAATGGGATGATAAATTTTAAAAGTATCTTGCTCATTTGTGGTATAGTAAGGCGAATTTTATGTTTGGAATCAAGACAAGAAACAACATATAGCAATTGACTAAAATCGATTTTAATGTCTTGTTAACAGCCACATCGATTGTTGACCTAGATAAAGCCATAGCCATCATTTGGCCAAAAACGACTTTTTTTGGAGATATTGCTGTTTTTAAAGTATTAACTCTCAATTGTCTAAGAGGAAATGCTGTTAAAGATCACATCCAAGTATGATTCATTAAATTTTTTCTGCTTGATAGCAATGTAATCGGGTCCGTAGCTTGCCAAACAATATTATTAATTTTATTGGTGGTGCCATACCATCCTTAACACCAAAATATATTAGCCTTTCTTCAATAAACAATTACGAATGGACCTTTTATTATGTTTGCCCATATTCGAAAGAAAAACCTTTTTATATTTGTTTTCTTCTCTTTTAATTAGCAGCATCCATAGCTATCTCTATTATTCGGGATACTTTTTTATAAGTTCTTTTTAATTTTTTATATAAATATTTAAGCAGTAATTATCTCCTTGTTTAACATTTATTTGGAGAGAGATCAACTCGCCATTTTTGGGATGTAAATCAAACAAAGAGTTTTTGTTATTTACTTTTATCTTGAAGATATTAATCTCTTTACTAAAGAATTATATAAAATCCTGTTTGGAAATGAAAGAGGTAGTATCTTTTGGATATGACTTGTATCCAAATTTATTCCTTAATTATTGGATCTAATATTAACTTGTAAAACTCTATAATCTTTAATTCCAATCGTCTACGTTTCCGTAAAGAATGCTCAATTAAAGGAGGGTAGGACTAGCTTTTGTAGCATTAAAAACTATTGATTCCATGATATATATCGAATAGGGATCAAATGACAACTTAGAAGATTTTTATTTTAGATAACAAATAAGAATGTTATCCCTTTCATTGCATTCTGCTTATAATTTCTATTCAAGAGTCAAAGATACAGATGAAAAGCCTGTCGTCCCTGTTAGTAATTCTAAACATTCTTAAATTGACCAATCTTCAAGGTTTTCGTAGGAACCATTTATTTTGACAAAAGCCTTTTAGAGTAAGTTTATCCATACAGTATTCCTATAAGAGGAAGCGCCACAGTAGTG
>Ga0302186_10001919_pt1 | contig 16519 bp, 43 predicted proteins | sample II_Bog_E1_2_FD_198782 | JGI IMG/M metagenome (GOLD analysis project Ga0302186, IMG submission 198782) | Peat permafrost microbial communities from Stordalen Mire near Abisko, Sweden - II_Bog_E1_1 | ecosystem: Environmental > Terrestrial > Soil > Wetlands > Peat | place: Sweden: Abisko... | reverse complement strand
TTCTGTAAAATTACTCATTATAATGCTCCGAAAAAATTATTATTTTTTAAATATTTTGGACAATCTATTTTATATAATTCCAACCATGCGATGCAAAAATTACCTGTAGAATCTTTATTATATTTATTATAATTATCTCGAATAAATTTTATAGTAAAATTAAAATTACCTAAATTTCTATTTCTATGCTTATTCCACTCATATCTCATATCTGTAATTTCTACTACAATCCCTACGATATCACCTCGCTTCACATGTATTGCATCACCATATACTAATACTTTGTCACCTATTTTGAATCTAGGTACACGTATATTTTTGCTTTGTTTCATAATTATTATTTAAGATAATCAGGGCACTTCATAGGCTTCATAATAAAATCAGTACAATAAGTATACATCTGGCCTTTGTAAATTTTATTACTGCGGTTTAAAATAATAGTATTTAATGCAACAATCTGGTAATTATATAAACCTAATCTTGAATCTGGCGAATCTCTTACAATAATATTATGAATTATTCCCTCAAGAATTTGATCATATTTCTTGATTTTAACATAATCACCAAACTTATAAATTATCATAATAAATACTCCGGTTTCTTTTTTATATTATAAGGTTTTAAAAATTCATTGCAAAAAATTATAAATTTGTCTCTACCTTTTATCTCAGTTTTACCAATATTAAATTCGCCAAAAACTTCAACCACCCAAACAAAATCTCCATATTCTTCATCTAATTCATAATGTAAATTAGATTTATGAATTATTTTTTCAATTCTCAAAATTGCACCCAGAGATTCAGGATGAGTACTGGTACACCAATCTCCTACATTATATTCAGATTCTTTAATATTTTTCATAAATAATTAGGTTTAAACATAGTGAATCTAAAATATTCTCGACAATATACGTTATAAGTATTATCAGGAAGAGCATATTCTAGATATAATGAGCGGAACCAGGATTCACCATTGTTTTTTTTAATGACAAAAAGATCTTCTTTACCACCTTTTATAATATCAATAATTATAGCGGAAGCACCATAATCATGGTGTGGGTATATTGTTGTTATTTGTTTTCCAATCATTTTTTATTTTTATTTCCTACAATATTATATGGGAAAAAAACAACCTGTATTACAGATCTTATAAAATTAACAATTAATGAGCGCTATCTTCCATATGGGTGAGTTTTCGGATTCTACTTAATAGATCCTGCCTTTCATCCATTAATTCATTATAGTGTTTAAAAAATTCTTCACTTGGCTCATGAAGATCCGCGCGGTCTTGTTTTAATTTTTTATCATAAAAAGCCAATTCTGCCCCCACATCTTCCAATGCACTTAGCAATGTATCATAAACGCCCTCTATATCACTCATGACCTCATCAACATGATTCGCGTCATTATACATGTGATGATTATCTAAGAAATTTGCTACCGTCGCCAAACGCCTAAGAATCTCGATTTTACTCATTATAAAAATTAATTCTTTATTCATGACGAATATTCCTACATGAATTATCTTAGAATTATTTAGTATTTTTAAAAGGTGATGTAGAGGCATTTTGTAGCGGCCATATAGGTGTTTACAATGAGCCTAGGGGTATAATTTTATATACCGGGTACTTTCTGTGGTGTTTTTATTGTTTTTAGGATTGTGTAAGGGACCCCCGGCATCGAAATTGCTGGGGCCCCAGATGTCATATTCACGTTTTTGTGAATTAGTGAATTTAAGATTTCTGTTTTTCAACAATTCAAAAACAACAATTCAAAAACAACAATTCACAAACAACAATTCACAAACAACAAAAACAATTTTACAATAAGGATTTCATGATACTCCTCCCTACGGTCCTCTAGGAGTAAAAATTTAAACCACAGACTATATCTTATTATGATTTTTATTTTAAATGAGAAAAAACCACCAGATGAATACATAAGTTCTGGTGGTTAATTGTTTTTGAATTGTGTGAGTGTTACATGGCAGTTTCTCCGAGTATAATCTATTATGATTATTATTTTAGTTGGGAAAAAATCTTTTTAGATATATCCAAGAATGGATAGCCAAGAGTCTTGATGATCTGGTTCTACTCTTCGTCCATCTGGAGTTTTTGCTACTCCATCACTCATCCATTTCTCCATTGTTTTGAGTGAAGGGATTTTATATTGTTTGCCTTTCCAAGTCTTCATGATCTTATTATCCTTTTTATTTTAGTTGGGAAAAAATGCTTAGATTATCTCACCAACTCATCATTATCATTCTCACCGCATGTATTACTAGTAGACAAAAGGCCATTTCTAATATATCTTTATGTTTGGCTACTAATTCAACAATCACAGACTTTAGTTCTTTCATGATCTTATTATCCTTTTTATTTTAGTTGAGAAATTTTGGTGGGCCCGGCGGGACTCGAACCCGCGACTACCGGCTTAAAAGGCCGCTACTCTACCACTGAGTTACAGGCCCACTAATATTATCCTTTTTATTTTAGTTGGGAATTTTTATTGGGATAAAATTTAGTCGTGGTCTGTTTCTATTGTCTGCCATCCGATTGGGTTTGATGTTGGGATTGATGACCCGTCGATTTGAATCTGGTCGATTGTGGAGTTCATTTCATCGTAGTAGTTCATTGTATCTTATTATCCTTTTTATTTTAGTTGGGAATTTAATCGGCGATTTTATTCCATACAAAAATACCATTGCCATAAGAAATCTTTGCAACATCCTTAGTTGTAGGATTGTTAAAAGTACGACTCAATGGCGCGGTGATATTTTCTTCATATCCTAGTTGTTTCAATAGATTTTCCGTTTCAGTTAAAGAAAGATTAGTGCTGATAAAATCTTCTGCTTGTCTGCTGTAGATGTTGAACATGCCTTATTATCCTTTTTATTTTGGTTGGGAAAAATCACCAGATAATAATTCTGGTGATTAATTGTTTTTAGAATGCGATTGAGAAAAGCAATGAGTTAAATGATGTTTCAATATTGTCAAGATTGGCACCCAATTCCAAACAATATTTCTCAATTACATCTAATTCATTCATGAACTCTTTATGATTAATTAGTCCTCTACGGTACTTTACTGCTTGTTCGCCGTATCTGGCAATCTTTAAGTTGGCAATTCCATCTCGGATCTTCTTTGTTTCCATTGTGTCTTATTATGGTTTTTATTTTAGTTGGGATAAAATCCCTTTGGGCTTTTTAGTTGGGAATTAAAAAAAGAAATCCACATAATTTTCTCCAATTTGATACCTTAACTCGCCTAATTCAGAATATCTCAAAGCGAAAATAAATGCAGGTTCTTTAACTTCTTTGCAAGTTACAGTTGCTTCTTTTAGCCCATTTTTTGCGGCTAAGAGAATAGCATCTTTGATCCTTTGTAAAATTGGAGAATATTTCTCATCTCGGATTTTCTTGATTTGATCTTTCATGTCTTATTATCCTTTTTATTTTGGCTGGGAATTATTGGTTGGGATTAATTGAAACTTTTCTTCAAAGAATTTTTTAATCCAGGCATATTCATGATTGTTTCAATTGATTCAACACAATCATCTAGAGTTGCCAATGCGGTATTAAACTGAGTCATTCCTTTCTCATAATGAGTGTAAATATACTCATATTGGAGATACAGACTGTGTTCGAGTTTGTCTTTTGCGGTTTGATCCATGTCTTATTATCCTTTTTATTTTAGTTGGGAATTATCCTTTTCCCATTCTTTTACTATCCGCCGCAAAAGAGTCAACATTTCGTCAGAGGATTCAGTAAGTTCAATATCCTTGATTTTACCATCGTTTTGAATGTCGTCAATCAAAAATAGAATATCATTAAGTGTTTTCATGTCTTATTATCCTTTTTATTTTAGTTGGGAATTATCGGGCGGTCTTTTGTTGGGAAAATTACACCGGATAATACTTATTTGCATTTTTGGTGATGTAGAAAAAAGGTGGAAATTTTCGGTTAATTTTTTTGAAGTATTTTTTCAGGCGGAATGTTTGGGTTGTTGGGAAAATGATTTGGGCTGTCATGCCTTTTTTATATCCCGCGCCTCTATTGTAACAAATTGTCAGTGTATGAGTTTCGTTGTATGATTCAACAGGATTGACCGCAAGTATAAATCTTACTTTATACTTTTGAAGGATTTTCACTCTAAGGAACCCTTGATTTGGTTTAATTTTCTTTAAGAGATTTGAGAGAGAAAAGAATCGTTTCATGATCTTATTATGTTTTTTATTTTTGCTGGGAATTTAATCGGCGGTTTTAGTAGTTTACCCCTTCCAATTCTGGTAGGAATTGGTCATTTAGTTTAAGGCGGAAATTTTTAGGTTTCGCTTTGTCAGTCAAATCAAATGTCATAATCCAGTCGCGCATTGATTTTGACATTTCGGTCCAAATCCCATCAATTCTAATGTATGATCCAGTTACATAAACATCTTTATCAGGGAACAATTCTTTCAATGTAAGTGCGATTGGACAACAGCGAAAATCTGATTTTTTCCCATTATTGATTTTTTCTTGAGAGACTGAGATAATCATGATCTTATTATGTTTTTTATTTTTGCTGGGAATTTAATCGGCGGTTTGTATTCCTTTTACCTCCAGAATCGCGCCATCATCCTGTAATGAATTAGAATTTGCAAGATATTTTTCAAATTCCTTTACGAATCTTGATACATGAATGAGCCTGCCTTGTTTCACATTTAGTGTGATTGTGACTAGATTTCCTTCTTGATTGTTTAGATCTAAAGAGTCATTTGCTGTTACTGTACTACAATCACCAAAACCGAGCCATTTTTCTGATTGATCAGACATTTGTGATAAATTAACCATATAAACATAATCATCTTTGATGTCTTGAACATAATAAAGATCCATACCTTTAATACTTACAATGGTCCCAATCCATTTGTTATCTACTTTTACTTTTGAACCGAGTTTGAACATGTCTTATTATCCTTTTTATTTTAGTTGGGATAAAATCCCTTCGGTCTTTTTAGTTGGGAATTATAACTTCATAAAACTCGCCTTTATTATTTACCCCATAAGCCTGATTAGGCTTAATGTCATTTTCTCCCACATAAGCAGTAGCAAGTCTGTATTTACCATCATTATAATATTCACAAATTAATCTACTATTATAGCCTGCTGTTAATGTGCTATAATACCCTGCTGTTAATGTACTATTAAAACCTGCTGTTAATGTACTATCACACCCTGCTGTTAATGTGCTATAATCCCCTGCTGTTAATGTACTCCAATTCCCTGCTGTTAATGTACTCCAATTCCCTGCTGTTAATGTACTACGATACCCTGCTGTTAATGTGCTATAATCTCCACCTATCCATTTTTCTGATTTATTCGATAATTGTGATCTTCGATACAATCCTTCAATATTAATATTCTTTTTATATAGATAATAAGTGACATCATTCATGTTTCCTGACATAATAATTTTACATTCAGGAAATTTACATTTATCATCTAGATCAATAATAGTTGATGCAGGTACTTGTAGTAATAGTACAATTCCATCATCATACCAAACACCTGAATTTTGTTGGCCTATTCTTAGGCCATGTAACCCATTACCACATTCTGATGTTGGTTTAAAATCATTTGCTTTTACTTGGCCTGATTTAGGCCATTGAAAATTATTGTAAGATGTATAATCTTCTTTTACTGTTCGGATAATGTATTCGTATTTCATGTTGTTATTATGGTTTTTATTTTAAATGAGAAAAACCACCAGATGAATATATAAGGTCTGGTGGTTAATTGTTTTTAGAATTGTGTAAGTGTTACATGATAGTCGCTCCGAGTGTAATCTATTATGATTATTATTTTTACTGGGAAATTTTGGTGGGCCCGGCGAGGTTTGAACTCGCGACCAAACCCTTATGAGGGGTCCACTCTACCACTGAGTTACAGGCCCATCTTATTATTGTTTTTATTTTGGTTGAGATTTATAATTGTTTACCCGACATCGTTTGAATCAATTTTATTGCAGAATCCGCATCTCCTTCCATTGCTTTTGCAGAAAGATCAATTAAGACCTGTTCTTTTTTTGTAGGTTTGTGGTATTTGCGTAATCTGCCAGTATCACCGGTTTCGTAACCTAGTTGTCTTAGAGTCCAGTCACGATCAGCAAGAAGTTGCAATACCTCTAAAGATGCTTGATTATCACCGTTAGTGGCTTTATTTACAACAATATCCAATCGTTCATTAAACAACTGAAGTACTGTTTTTGCAGACCTTGCATTTCGTTTCTTAACTTTGTCCATGTCTTATTATGTTTTTTACTTTGGTTGGGAATTTTACTGGGCGGAATTTAAGATACATAACAATATTCTACAATGGTTTGATCTACTGTATACCATCCCATTGTAATATATATATTATAGTCCTCTAGTTTAGAGTGAATCCTGCCTTCCTTACCGCAATAAATTCCTTCTAGTGCGGTTGTGAGTTCTGGAATTTTCGATGCTTCCTTGAGCCAGTCATTTAGGTTCTTTACTTCAATTTTATTTAGTTGATTGTTAAGATTTTTTCTGATTTGGCTGAGTGTTTTTGTTTTCACATCTTATTATGGTTTTTATTTTTACTGGGAATTAATTGTTTTGATTGTTTCCATGTGTAGAAATCCATATACAATTCCCCAACAATAAGCAAAGCGAGAAAGATTAGATTCATTTAATATAGTCCTGCGAATCCGCGCGGTAGTTCATCGGCGTTTAATTTTCGCCACAAAGTGAGTCCTGTAATACGTTTGTATTTTCTTCCATCTTCAGAGAAATCAAATTTCACAATATCTGCTTGATTTTTTTCTATTGTGTCTTCTATTTCTTTAGTCCAGGTTGTTTCCATATCTTATTATGATTATTATTTTAGTTGGGAATTATGTGTAGACTTTGTTTAGGGTATTCCAATTCTCAGAGATAAATTTTGCATCATCTCCCACAAAAATAACTACCCGGCCATTAGTCATTCTGATTCCTTGATAGTTTGATTGAATAAATGCTAGTTCATCACCATCTGCTTGTACTAGATCGGCATCTTTAATAGAGCAAAATTGTCTTATATGAGTAGACTCTGTATAGGTGTCGCCGTTTGTAGTTTTAGAGAAGTAAATCATGATCTTATTATCCTTTTTATTTTGGTTGGGAAAAACCAAGAATTAATAACTGAATTGTCATTAATTCTTGAGCGATTTTAGTAGTTTGCCCCTTCCAATTCTTGTAGGAATTGGTCATAAGCACAGTCGTCATTCAATTCGTAAAACAATTCTTTCAGACTCATCATCTTATTATGGTTTTTATTTTGGTTGGGAATTTTACTTCCCCATATAACCGGGTAGTTCTGTTTTGTTGTTTGACAAAATTCCTGCAACAATCTTTAATAATACTTCTCCATCAAAGATTGTAATTCGTCCACCTTTATAAGTCACCTCATATTTACCATCTTCCCTTTTTGTCTTACCTGCGACTTCATAAGTCCCGTTTGGTAGAATCACTTTGTCTGTTCTCTTTAGGTTTCTTGCTCTTTGGTAACTGATTGTAGGCATGATTTATTATGTTTTTTATTTTAGAGGGGAATTTTGTTCCCCTCATTGTTTCAATTTTATTTACTTACTCCTCATCCTCATCGTCCATTGCATCAATCCCTAGTAGATCTACGGTAGTACTAGGATCATTATCTTCTACGGTACCGCCATCTTCAAATTCTTCGAGTTCTTCAGGTGCAATTACATTGCCTTCCTCATCTACATCAATGTACCGGATTTCTTCTACATGAAGGAAGGGTGCTTCATATTCAATAATATTCAATTCACCTTGAATTGGTTCTGTTGCCACACTCCATGCATTATTTTGCAATTGTGACTGTAGTAATGCAATTGCCTCTTCTTCTGTTTCGGCTTCAATTCGTACTTCATCATAATTGATTTGTACTACTGTTTGCACATTCTTGAATGTAAAACAGGTTTTTCCTGGGGTTGCCTCTACCAAATTCACTACCGTTGCATCTTTTCGAGGTCGTCCGCGTCCGCGCTTTACTTGTGTTTCAATTGTTTCCATTGTGTCTTATTATCCTTTTTATTTTGGTTGGGATAAAATCCCTTCGGTCTTTTTTGGTTGGGAATTATTGGGCGGAATTTTTGATTACTTCTACTGCATTCCAGATCTGAGAAGAATATCCGATAATTCCTTGCCATTGCAAATATTTTTCAAAACATTCTACTGGCGTTAAAGACGAAATTCTTTGAAGATATGGCTCAAAATCCTCACCATCTTCCCAACCTAAACTTCTTGCAATTGACTTAACTACTGTTTGATTTTCAGCAAGTTTCGTTGTGTTCATGACTTATTATGGTTATTATTTTGGCTGGGAATTTACACCCAATAAATATTGAATGAGTTGTTACCCCATTTTATGTATCCATCTTCGAGAGTCGCGCTAATGTCATCTTGTGTATATTCGTCCCAATTTGGGATATTGTAGGCACATTGACTGATGAAATGTTGCTCTACTTGCGCTTGAATTGCATCATGTTCTCCAGTGAAAGAATGAACATCATTCAATACACTATCTATGACTGTGATGAGTAAAACTGTTTCTTTTGAGGTTTGATCCATGATTTATTATCCTTTTTATTTTAGTTGGGAATTTAATCTTTTTTGTATTGGTAATCGTTTGGTCTTTTTAAATCCCAAAATAATGAATTTTCATAAAAAATTCTACTTTGTTTTTTGAACTCAGATAAATCATTATTGCATTTCAACACATTACCATGAATATCTGAGTTATGAATCATAACTGAATTAGTAATATCGAATGCACAAGTACCATCATTAAATACTCTAACTAATTTATCATTAATTGCATAAGTTGCGAGAGTAAATCCAATATCATGTAATTTCTCCAAACAATTCTGAAAACAATTTAATAGATCTGTTTCCTCAAGAAACCCAAAAATTTCATAATTATGAATTGGATCATGCTTCATAGTAAGACAATAATCAGCGTCACTGATCTCTTGTTGTCCCGCCATACAAGGTCCTAAAAATGGACCGAAATGAAATGAATTCTCTATACGATAAACATTCATATCTTATTATCCTTTTTATTTTTGCTGGGAATTTCGCATTTCTTTAACTGCATTATAAGCAGTTTTCAAATCAGTGTTGTTAAGAGTTCTATATTGTTGCACTGCTTGTAAAAAACTAAAATTTGATAATTCTTCAGGAGTACAATTGTATTCAGATCGCGCGATTTTTGAATAAATACGAATCTGTGTGTCGAGAAAATCTCTTGACAATTTTAGATTGGAAAGAAGATCCAAAATCTGGGTTTTGTTCATAATTTATTATGCTTTTTATTTTGGTTGGGAATTAATTGTCGTTTCTCCACCATAAATCACCTGGGCGGTCACCATCAATAATCACACAATTATTATGAATTTCAATAAGAGTGTTATTAGCACTAATATATTTTGATGAATTTATTCTTGATTTTAGACCCAGTTTGTCAAGTAGTTGAATAGCAATTGCAAGAGATTTTTTTTCTTCTGAAGTAATTGTGTGCATATTGTTTCCATTGGAGTAGAAAATTAGTTGGAGTATTGTGTATGATCAATATAACCTCTCCTATTATCTTCATTCTTGACTAATTTTCTTACTCACATCTTATTATGGTTTTTATTTTAGTTGAGATAAAATACCTTCGGTCTTTTTTGCTGAGAATTATACTTCATAAAACTCGCCTTTATTGTTTACCTTATAATCCTGATTAGGCTTAATGTCATTCTCTCCCACATAAGCAGTAGCAAGTCTCATTTTATTGCCATCCCAATATTCACAAGATAATCTGCTACCATCCCCTGCTGTTAATGTACTTTGGTTTCCTGCTGTTAATGTACTATCATCACCTGCTGTTAATTTACTAAAATCACCACCGATCCATTTTTCTGATTTATTTGATAATTGTGATCTTTGATACAATCCTTCAATATTAATATTTTTCTTATATAGATAATTAGTGATTTCATTCATGTTTCCTGACATAACAATTTTACATTCAGGAAACTTACATTTATCATTATCTTCCAGATCAATAATAGTTGATGCAGGTACTTGTAGTAATAGTACAATCCCATCATCATACCAAACACCTGGGTCTTGTTGGCCTATTCTTAGGCCATGTAATCCATTACCACATTCTGATGTTGGTTTAAAATCATCGGCTTTTACTTGGCCTGATTTAGGCCATTGAAAATTATTGTAAGATGTAAAATCTTCTCTTACTGTTCGGATAATGTATTCGTATTTCATGTTGTTATTATGGTTTTTATTTTAGTCGGGAATTAAACACAATCTGCTAATGTAAATGGTTGAAGATCTTCATAATTTTTTCGATATTGCCAGCCTGTTTCAGTAAGTAGATAGGTATAAAAATTTGGCTCAAGGTCATAAAAATTTAACCAATTTTCAAGATTATCTGACAATAATGTTTCAAAATCTTCTTCATAACCTCTGTCCCTGCCATAATAAATAGTAGTGTTAGTGTCACGATATAACATAGAGATGTCTCCCAAAATCATTAGGCTATCTAATGATTCTGCATCTTTATAATAATTAAGAAGTAATTTTCCCACATATTTAGGGTATCCATCTGAATGAACATAGATGGATTTAATTGTGCCATTATTTTCGAGTTTTCCGACAATCGCTCTGGTACTCATGATTTTATTATGGTTTTTATTTTTGCTGTTAATTTTTTGGCGAAAATTTCAATAATTTTGAAATAATAAAAGAATTATTATTATTCATTTCCACAAAATTATCTTTATCAATTGTAACAAGATTGAAAGAATAAAAATGATCCACAATCTTTTTTTCCTCTGGTGTAAAATCAGTGAAATAATTCCTTGTCTCATTCCAACCATTTCTTGATATACCATCATAAATTTTCTTAATGATGATTGATTCTTCTTCATTGAATTGAATATACATGATTTTAACCTCTTAGGTTTTATTATTGTTTTTATTATTGTTTTTATTTTGGTTGGGAATAAATGCGCGGAATTAATCAGCGATACTTAAAGCCATGATTTTGTATTTGTGTGTCATCAAAGATTTCGTCAGGACCAGCCGCCCATTGTATCAAATTTGCTTCTGTAAGAATATCAACATCAATCATTTCGTTAGATGCCCTTGCATTTGCTCTAGCAAGAATCTTAACTTCTTCCTTTGTGAGTCCCTTACCCAAATTATCTCTCAAGACTCTATTTAATGATCTTCGATTTTGATTCTTCATGATTTTAACTTCTTAGGACTTATTATCCTTTTTATTTTAGTTGGGAAAATTATCCTTGACAATGCGGAATGCTTCCCTCAGTGTAAAGATCATTACAATGGTGACAAAATGCTTTTTCACATTTAATACATCTTGGTCCATTATGATGATCAGCATTTAAACTCCACATATTGATTGTGCCATCTTCTATCTTTTTCCATACATGACCAGAATTAGTTGGCGGAATTGGTGTAAGGCAACTTCTTCTCATGATTTATTATCCTTTTTATTTTAGTTGGGATTTTTTAGAACTCGAACTCTTGCTGTAACCTGTCCGTCAAATGTAATAAAATCAATGGATAGTTTAACAATATCTTTGCATTTCCTTTTACTGTTGCAAGGGCTTCCTTAATCTCATTTTGAGAGAGGTAAAAAGTTTCATTTATTTCCATGACTTATTATCTTTTTATTTTATTTGAGAATTATACTTCATAAAACTCGCCTTTGTTATTTACCCTATAAGCCTGATTAGGCTTAATGTCATTCTCTCCCACGTAAGCAATAGCAAGTCTAATTTTATTATCATTATAATATTCACAAGTTAATCTGCTCCCTTCCCCTGCTGTTAATGTACTATAAACACCTGCTGTTAATGTACTATCACTCCCTGCTGTTAATGTACTATCACTCCCTGCTGTTAATGTACTATCACTCCCTGCTGTTAATGTACTATAATAACCTGCTGTTAATGTACTATCACTCCCTGCTGTTAATGTACTATCACTCCCTGCTGTTAATGTACTATAATACCCTGCTGTTAATGTACTACTATGTCCTGCTGTTAATGTACTACAAGCCCCTGCTGTTAATGTACTACTATGTCCTGCTGTTAATGTGCTAAAATGCCCTGCTGTTAATCTACTATAATCCCCTGCTGTTAATGTACTACGATCACCACCGGTCCATTTTTCTGATTTATTTGATAATTGAGTTCTTCGATACAATCCTTCAATATTAATATTTTTCTTATATAGATAATTAGTGATTTCGTTCATGTTTCCTGACATAACAATTTTACATTCAGGGAATTTACATTTACTATTATCTTCCAGATCAATAATAGTTGATGAAGGTACTTTTAGTAAAAGTACAATCCCATCACCATACCATTTACCAGGTTGTTGTTGGCCTATTCTTAGGCCATGTAATCCATTACCGCATTCTAATGTTGGTTTAAAATCATCGGCTTTTACTTGGCCTGATTTAGGCCAAGTAAAATTATTGTAAGATGTATAATCTTCTTTTACTGTTCGGATAATGTATTCGTATTTCATGTTGTTATTATGGTTTTTATTTTAGTTGGGAATTAATTAATGCCAAAATCGAGAGTATTGTCGGATTGGTGATTCATTATCGCAATATTGTTCTTTATGCAACATCTCGCCATATTTTGTTCTGTATGCTTTCGCAAAAATACCTGCATCACAATCTTCTTCTAAATAACACTTTCCGCCTTTACGATAACTGCAATTTGATATTTCATCTGTGATCCCTAATACAACAATCTCTGAATAATCTACCTCTAGCCAACCGTGACCTGGATCTACATGGAAAATGAATGTTTTCATAATCTTATTATCCTTTTTATTTTAGTTGGGAATTAAAATCCCTTTGGGCTTTTTAGTTGGGAAAGAATTTCTGGATAATTTTTTAATTCTTCAAGGATATATGGATTATGAATATTATCAAATAAGTCAACTTCATAATATTTACAATTAGGATTCATTTGATGAAGTTCATGTAGAATATCTTTAAATGCTTTTCTTTTCCCCTTTTCAGTACAACACTTTTTATGTCGAATACCATAACTGTAATCACTGCCATTCATAGAAGTTCTTGTGATAAAGATCATGTTGTTATTATCCTTTTTATTTTTACTGAGATAAATACCATTCGGCAAAATCTTGATTATTTTTGATATGTTCTTTCACTTTATCAATATGCCAACCAACACATTCTGGAAATGCAGTATTAGTAATTTTAACTTTTTTGGTCGTTTCACTAATTACAAAAGCAAAAGGATAAAAGTGCCATCTGCTCCCCATATCACAAAGTAATTCGTTTACTTCATCTGGAGTATTTTTGCCTGAAAAATCCGTTACAGAATCTCCATCTGATGCTATCAAACATGCTTTAAACTTGTATTGGTTCATGTCTTATTATCCTTTTTATTTTGGTTGGGATTTTAATCGCGCAGATCATAATTGGTAAAGAAAAAAGTAGTAGGTTTTACCAATTTTTTATCTATATCAAAATGAATAACAAATTTTCTTGCTCTTGTTGAAAGATAATAGCGAATATCTTGAATTAAGCAAGATTCTAAACCAGTAAACACATCTGCTGTATTAAATTGTTTCCTTATTGCACAAGAAATTGCACAATGATCACTTGATTTTCGTACTCCATAATCAATATCTTCTTGGCTGATGTTTACTTTAATGCGTTTCATATCTTATTATGGTTTTTATTTTAGAGGGGAATTTCTTCCCCAATATTTTACTTCCTTCGCAATTCTTTTGGTACTAGAGTGCTTTTTCCAGTAAGGGATTCGGCATAATAGCCGCTCCAATCCCATTCATTTATAGTATCCAAAGTACCATACCATCTTTTAAAATTTGGCTTTCGCAATGACTCTGCACCATAGATAATTCCAGTACTATTCTCTACGAAATACCTTACTTGCCCGCCACCATCTACTTTATATTCCATAATCTTATGAAATTTTGATCCTGGTTCTGCTACAATAGTGTAATATTTATCCTTTCCAGGGAAATACTTAATCATAGATTGAGCATGTTCGGTTGAGTTGTGTGAATTTTCGAGTAGTTTAATAAATTGTTCCATGTTTGAGTCTCTTATGTTGTTATTATCCTTTTTATTTTAGTTGGGATAAAATCCTTCGGTCTTTTTAGTTGGGAATTATAACTTCATAAAACTCGCCTTTATAGTTTACCTTATAAGCCTGATTAGGCTTAATATCATTCTCTCCTACATAAGCAGTAGCGAATCTATATTTATTGACATCCCAATATCTACAAATTAATGCGCTATCGCTCCCTGCTGTTAATGTACTACAAACATCTGCTGTTAATGTACTACCTTTACCTGCTGTTAATGTACTACCATACCCTGCTGTTAATGTACTACCATACCCTGCTGTTAATGTACTAAAATACCCTGCTGTTAATGCACTGTAATCTCCACCGATCCATTTTTCTGATTTATTTGATATTTGAGTTCTTCGATACAATCCTTCAATATTAATATTTTTCTTATATAGATAATTGGTGATTTCATTCATGTTTCCTGACATAACAATTTTACATTCAGGAAACTTACATTTACTATTATCTTCCAGATCAATAATAGTTGATGCAGGTACTTGTAGTAATAGTACAATCCCATCACCATACCAAACACCTGGAGATTGTTGGCCTATTCTTAGGCCATGTAATCCATTACCGCATTCTAATGTCGGTTGCCAGTCCTTGGCTTTTACTTGGCCTGATTTAGGCCATTGAAAATTATTGTAAGATGTGTAGTCGTTTTCTACTGTTCGGATAATGTATTCGTATTTCATGTTGTTGTTATTATGGTTTTTATTTTCGCTGGGAATTATACTTCATAAAACTCGCCTTTATTTACCTTATAAGCCTGATTAGGCTTAATATCATTCTCTCCCACATAAGCAGTAGCAAATCTGTATTTATTACCATCCCAATATCTACAAATTAATGTACTACCATCACCTGCTGTTAATGTACTAAGACACCCTGCTGTTAATGTACTATCATTCCCTGCTGTTAATGTACTATCATTCCCTGCTGTTAATGTACTTCTACCCCCTGCTGTTAATGTACTAAGACACCCTGCTGTTAATGCACTACCATCACCTGCTGTTAATTTACTACCATACCCTGCTGTTAATGTACTATCATTCCCTGCTGTTAATGTACTAAAATGTCCTGCTGTTAATGTACTATCATACCCTGCTGTTAATGCACTGTAATCACCACCGATCCATTTTTCTGATTTATTTGATAATTGAGTTCTTCGATACAATCCTTCAATATTAATATTTTTCTTATATAGATAATTAGTGATTTCATTCATGTTTCCTGACATAACAATTTTACATTCAGGAAACTTACATTTACTATTATCTTCCAGATCAATAATAGTTGATGCAGGTACTTGTAGTAATAGTACAATCCCATCACCATACCATGTACCTGGATATTGTTGGCCTATTCTTAGGCCATGTAATCCATTACCGCATTTTGATGTTGGTTGCCAGTCATCGGCTTTTACTTGGCCTGATTTAGGCCATTGAAAATTATTGTAAGATGTATAATCTTCTTTTACTGTTCGGATAATGTATTCGTATTTCATGTTGTTATTATCCTTTTTATTTTAGTTGGGACAATCTTTCGGACAATTCCAAATAAATAATGGAATATTTTTCTTTCCTACGAGAAAAGTAGACAATCCTTCTTCAATTATTGCATCTGATTTTTTCCAATTCTTTCGTGCATCACTTTTTGATTTAAATACCTTCATCTCAACCAAAATATCAAACATATCAATATTGTTTTTAAAAACAATATTAGTACCTAATAGTTCATGTGCAAATTCTTTATTAGAATCGCAATTAATCGCAAAATTAAATTCTACATTTGAATCCGCCAGCGAAAAATTTGAAGCCAATAATTCTTCTTCAATTGTTTTCTCTATAGTGCGTAGATTCATAATAAATTATTATCCTTTTTATTTTAGATGAGAAAATCCGCGCGGGAATTAATTTCCCTTATTCACAATCTTTAATTCATGTTTAGGTTGAATATTGTTATTTGAATTATCCGATAAACCGATCAGCATAATTCCTAAAACAGCCTGAAAAAATAAAAACAACAATTTATAAAGTGGATCTGGCTCACGAAAAAATATATAGCCCAGAATTCCTGCATTAGCACAAAACAATCCCCAAACAATAAGATTCAAAATAGGTACATACATAATAAATTATTATCCTTTTTATTTTAGATGAGAAAATCCGCGCGGGAATTAATTTCCCTTATTCACTAATATCATTAATAATTCCTAACAACAATAATAATTCAGGTACATTATCAATGTCATCATATTCGTACCAATCTCCATTTTCTAGCAA
>Ga0302186_10001916_pt1 | contig 16535 bp, 12 predicted proteins | sample II_Bog_E1_2_FD_198782 | JGI IMG/M metagenome (GOLD analysis project Ga0302186, IMG submission 198782) | Peat permafrost microbial communities from Stordalen Mire near Abisko, Sweden - II_Bog_E1_1 | ecosystem: Environmental > Terrestrial > Soil > Wetlands > Peat | place: Sweden: Abisko... | reverse complement strand
CATGAAGGATGAAGTCCTAAATACTCATGGCTATAGCAAGTGCGCTAATTATAAGAATAATTCAATAATAATTGGCATCAAGAATTGGTTGACTAAGTTATCTTATAATTTTATTTAAATACATACTAGTATATTGTCGAATATCATTAGAGTTTCCCTTATCACAGACATTTGATTTGATTGTTGCCGAATTAAACTGATAGATAATAACTTATAAAAGTGACCCTTGCCTGCTAAATAAGGTGGGCACATCCTTCCTTTTAATTTATTCGAGAGATGCTGGTGCAAATAAGATATGTAGATTATTTATTATAAATTAGGCAAATGGAAAGAGTTTACCGTTTTATTGCGATTTTAATTCAGGAAGAATCTTTACTTATAAAAAAATCACGATGGCTTAATGTTATTTTAATGTTATTGGCATAAATTATATACTTTTAAATCCATAATAACTGTTATGAAAAATCAGCGCACAACTTACTCTGCGCGTTTATAATAATAGAAGCGCAGCATTATAGAATCGTTTTTGAAGGATTATATATACGGCACTAACGGAGAGTTTATGAAGAATGTCAATGAAGTGTAATACTCAACGAAGGAAACATATCAGGGAGAAACTAAATAAAAGAAAAAGCATGGAACTGGAATATTTGAAGCCAATAATGGAGATATTTATCTGGGCGAATGGGAAAATGACCTGTATTAGGGTGAAGGAATACTCATACGTAAAAACGGAGAGAGATACGAGGGACAAATGAAAAAGGGAGTTAAGAGTGGAGAAGGAATCTACTATTACCTTGATGGAAGGGTCTATAAGGGAAACTGGGTTGATGATTAAATTAGTGGATTTGGCGCAGAGGAGGGTTCTAATTTTTATGAGGGAGAGTGGCTGCATGGCTTGTGGCATGGCAAGGGGTATTTACGGCTGAAAGATGGATCAATATTTGAGGGCCAGTTTTTTCAGGGAAAACCTGAGGGGATAAATAACTTTAAAAATTAAATATTAGTATTTTAGGGGGAGGTCAAAGATGGATTTGCGGAAGGTTAGGGCAGAATAAACTACAAAACAGGTGAAAAACTTGAAGGGAAATTCACTCAAAACGATATTTTTAAGGGCGTTCTAACCTTTAATAATGGAGATAAGTATGATGGATAGATGAAAGACGGTGAGTTTTCGGGGTAGGGTACATATCGATATGCGAGTGGCGACTACTTTACAGGAAATTATAAAAATGGAAAAAAGAATGGTTTTGGTAAAATGCTATTTGTCAATGGGGATATTTATGAAGGCATGTGGCAGGGCGGATTGAAGCATGGTCGAGGCACATACAGTTGGAAGAATGGGGTAATATTTTAAGGTCATTTTTGGTTAGATAAAAGATAGGGCCAAGGTATCCTTTTTTACCCAAATGGTTCAAGGATATAAAGCAATTGGCGTAACGACATCAGAGACGAGTAGTATCTTTACTTTTAATTTTCGTAGCCGAAAACCACCTATAAATTATGATCTCATAATGCGCTGTAAATATAATTATCCTTACTTGCATTACTTCAAATATTTATTTTAATTTTATTAATACTTTAGAATGTTTAATCTCTGCCAAATTGTGCAGATACACGAACATCATTATCACTAAGTAGTAGTTCCTCCTCGTAATCACAAAGTCAAGCCCAGACCTCACTCCTAATAATTTTCAAAAACAGGGGCGAATGGATTTTTCAAAAAGAAATATCCTTCAAGCAACTACTCATCCTAAACTCATGCTTCAGCTGAGAAGGACCAAAAAAATAGGAAAGGTATTCAAGTGATGAGTAAATAACCAAGTAAACATCTTTTCATTTAGAAATAACAGATTTTTCTGCTCACCACACTTTCACTGTTCGTGACAGCTGCTCTGAGAGACAGAGCAAAGTCAGCAAGTCCCTGTATTAGCAAACCTGTAGCAGTCCTACCCCTGTCTTATCTCGTCCCCCAAAACTCATAGATATTAGAGCAAATCGTGCACAAAAAAATCCAATTTACTCTTTAAATGTGATTGAAAAATGTATAAATGCCAAATAAAATTTATAAATGTCTTCACCTGTTCGATAAGTGAATATTCCAACTGCAGTAGAGGATTTGACTCATTCAAGCCCTCATTGCTTGAGACCCACCTAAATATCGATTTCGCGTAAAATTAAAGACAATACAATTTTCGGATTTGCTAGCCAGAATATAAAATTAGATTCTTCCAACCAAATTTAACCCCAATTTGAAAAAGAAGACCATTGGGAAAGCAAGGACTAACTCTGGAAAAGTCAGGAGTATTATCTCTTTAAAAAATAATTAATTGCGGGAAAGAAAAAGCGAGATTTGAAACTGACTGATTCTAAACTATAAAATTAAGATGATTTCCCAATTAGAAAATCAATAAAATTGGGAAAAGTTTAAAGGCAGTTGTTTGATGCCATGTCAATCACATCCTTCGATATGGAGAATTTAAATGAGGAAATTAATGTCGAATAATCCATTTTAATCAACAGAAAAATTGATACTTTTTCTCACATAACTCCTGTGAGAACGATAAGAGGTGGATAAATTTGTCTGGCAGTTGAAAAAGACATTAACTTTGTTGTTTGCCTGAAAACATTTGGCGAGAAAGAGGAAGAATCCTACCTTCAAGAATCTCATCTACATCAAATTACAGAGAAAAATCAAACCCATATCCTATCGTTATATCAAGTTCTAATTGAGGAAAATTATGATAAAAAAATCATTTTCGTTTAAGAAGCTTTTGAAGCTTTTTTAGACTAATGGATAGAGAAAAAAAAGAGTCAACCCCATCAATAAGGAAATATTAAAAAAATGATGAGGTGTCTTGAGGAAACTGTGGAAAATGTAATCATTCAATTTAATAGATTGGAGTATTGCCTGGTTGAACTTTTTAAACTGGAAGATTTCGTGGTTGTTAATGACAAAGTTAAACTTCATCTGCTTACTAAGTTCAAACATCTTTCTCAATGTTCTAATCTCAAACCTATTTCAATCTTATAGTCTCATCAAAATTTGAAGCATAGCTTTTGTTAAAAATTAGGACGTCAGTTATATGACTGATTTCCTTATTTTGATAATAATTACGTTTATTAACTCAATTATTAATAGATTTTTAGTCGTAACTTTATTTATATTTTTTATTACCAATCTCTTCTTAATTCAGATTTTATTAGATTTATTAATATGAGAAATGAGTTAAAAAAAATACTCAAATACAGTAAGAAATATTCTAAGTAAAAGCTGACTAAAATACCATAAAAATCTATGCTAAAAAACATTGTTGAATAAAAGAATTTTGATTATTCAGCAGAAAATAAATCAAATGAATAACCCATCAAAGATGTTTCACAATGTAAAAAAAAGATAAACTATGAACTAAAACAATTTAAGTTGTTAACGCAATGGAAATAAAATTCCAAGTTAAAGCTAAAGCCTCATTTTTATACGTAAGATTAATAATAGCCGATCTTTATCTCGATCAAGGCTCATAATGTATAGAAAAAGATCCCTTGCTTCAAAAAGAAACTATCTACTTTTTTAAAAAAAGGTTTAGTCTTTCCGTTGAGAGCGAAAACATTTCGAAAAGATAGTTAAGAGAGCTCGCCGTCCTTGATGAAAAAAGAAAAATTTTATACTTCCCGACAGCAGGAGGATTACATTACTCCTTTAATCCACAGATTTTAGACCAACCACTCGGAAATAAGCTATAAATTCAATACATCTACTATCGAAAATTAGGAGCGAATTCAATTGCAGTCAGACTTAAACAATCAATCGATCAAAAATGCCAGTCAAATGAATAAGCCCTTTACATTGAGGCAATAACGGATTAAAAGAAAAAATATGATTGCAAAAAATAAAAAAAGATTTAGTATAAAAACTTTAGAAGCAGCTGAAAAATCATCATAACCAAAAAGTTCGCCTTTGTTTTAAAGAAAAGGAATTTCACTTTAAGGTACAAGCAAAAAAATGAGTTTACATGTTTGTGAAGACTCCAGTGATAAGTATTCTCCAATTGGATTGATAATCTTTGGAAAAAAACGTAAGGAAAAAGAGCTCTTAGCGAATAAATGAGATTTATTTATTTTCGTTATATTTACTCTATATTATCAGTAAAGTTAGATGAATTCGGTAGATGTGAATAAGCAATACGTCAGGGACAATATTAATCCTTCCGAGCAAGAGTCATTTTATGACTTTTTTATCCATCTGGAAGATCATGACCAATTTTAACATTGGAATTTACCACGAGTTATGCAGGTACTAATTTTTATACTCAGGCTGTCAGTCTATTCAAAGCCCAGCAATCACTTAAAAATAGTAAAGTTATCGTCAAGCCATAAATAAAAAAAGGCAAGAATGCAATGATCAATACTCCAACAAAAAACATTGCCGTATCATAATTACTCTAAATCATCTAAAAAAAAGAATAATCACGATTTTCACCAAAGTAGGTAAAGTCAAATTAAAAGTTGTACACCTCTTTAAATTTGCTGGATTAAATTGAAAATGAAAAAGCCATAAAGATTATGGAGGAATTAACTGACAAAAATGGCAATCTTTTATTTGGAAAGAGCGAAGAATGGTTAAAAGAAACAAATCGAAAAATAAATGGAAGATCTCAGCCAAGAAAGGATATCTTTTAATCATTTGATGCCTTTATCAAATAAAACAACCCTCAGTAAAATATAACTTTGCCCTATCCTCCAGACAAAAAACCATAGTTCAAAGATAATAGTGGAGGAAGTCCCACAAAGCAAACTAACGACAAAACCAATAAATAAAAATGCTAACAATCGAACTAAAATTCAATTGGTTAAAAAATTGCTGAAGGGATAAAGCTCAAGGATAAGTTATTTAAATGGAAACTTACTTCCAAAATTAAATGCTTAAGAAATGAAGCCATCACAAATTGTTAAAATTTAGCCATAGTAAGTCACGAAATGGTGCATCGTATTTTTTTGCCTGACTACGCCATTTATTGTATAAAAACATTCCCGTCGAATTTATAAACAAAAAGGACATACGATGATTTCATTCAATTGCGAGACATTTTATAAAAAATGTTTCCTGGCGTTAAAATACCCTACTTATAAAATAAAAGTTGGCTGGCTGAGAGTGATATTACTCTCATTAATAAAAACAAAATTCATCTTTAATATTTCCTGAGAGGAATTTTAGAGCATCCCATTCTCAGCACATCATCAATCTTTAAAGATTTTCTTGTAATTTAAAGCCATAAGATGATTAAAAAAAAGAATGAGTAGTATGAAAATTTACCACCAATCAGTTCCCTTTCCACCCTGTCAACATAGAAAGGATACACATAAGTGGTTCTCTCTTAATAACAGCATCGAGTGATTGAGGAACTTCCTAAATGGTAGGGATTCATCGATATTTATTTTGAAAAATGCATAGAGTTGATTGGAAATTTAGTGGCTCAATACGAAGCCATAATTCAAACCTTTACCCAGCTGAGCACTCTATCTTCTGAAATGTCCACTCAATCATGGAATTTGAGCTTAATTCGATAAAACCATGAATAGTTTATTTAATTTTTCACCAGGCAGGATACTTATTATGATAAATGCAGAAAATAGATGGAGATGGATGCTTTACATCTGAAAGATAAAATTTTGCCCTTCCTAAAATACGAAAAAACCAATATCAACTACTTTACTCCCCTCATCGATAAAGTTACAGATTTGACGTCAGAGTATATTAAAAAAATGTAAAATGAGCCTGAGTCTCCCTCATCATCATCGTAATAGCATTCAAAGGATAAATTGAACGATATTTATTTTCCAGAAGGGCTGTGGTAATAAAGCGACAACCTTGCCGCGTTTAAGTATCAAGTCGGTTATCTGAGCCATCAGCTTGTTGACTAATCAAAACATTTTAGCAAGCGTCTGATGTCTAACATGAATAGAGTGTGGAAGTAGTTAATCGATAAATCGCATCCAAACAAGCAGAATGCTCTGATGATTTCTAAGAAAAACAGTTTTTGATGTTTATCTATATATTTTCTGTAGTAAAATATAAAGATTGCTATTCTGACTAAATTATTCATAATATTAAACGACTAGTATGCACCTAAATTTAAAATCAGACCTGCCTAGAATAACCCTTTCAGTGTTTAAATCACTACAGGACAGCCAAAATCTGTTCGATTTTTAGTCACCCATCACTGAGGAGATCTACATCGTCAATGATTCTGCTCATATATATCGCAAGAGAGAAGGTGATAATTTCAAAGGCAAAAAGATCAAAGTTGTCACCCAGAAGGATGCTGCTAATGGGGACCTCCCAGATTTTAATTTCCAAATGCTCTTTTCCTTAAAAATAAAAAACTTGAAGAATCAATTTTAATACCTGATTGATAGACCTGAAAGCCTAACTGCGATTGCCTAAACTTAAATTGAACAGTTTAATGCTTTCCCCTACATTTGCCTTAGCAATCATGGTCGATCAAACTAAATCACAACATATAAGATAAAGGAAGGAAATATCCTTAAACTTGGTAAAATATACTTTAGAATTTTATAATCAAGAGGAGGATCTGTCATTATACCTGATATGATAGAGAAGAAATAGTTTAATTAAGCAAAAGGCAATGAGAAAGAATAAAATATATAAAGTAAAGTGTGCCGTATCTGCCTGATGGAATGTGATGAAATGAATGACTTAATTTCACCGTGTGATTGCAAAGGAAGCTGCAAATATGTTCATTTATAATGCTTGCAGACTTGGATCTATAGCAAAGTGGTGAGACATGAGAATTCATTAGTTACTTCATACTCGCTAGCCAAATTCTAATGTTAGCTTTGCAAAAAAACTCTGCCTAATCGTATCAAAGTCAATGAAAAGACTAAACAATTAGTTTAATTTCATAAACCAGATAGTCCTTATCTTGTCCTTGAAAAATTATAGCAGAACTCAAAGGATAAAATTATATATGTTCTCACTCCAAACCGGCAACCAGTGAGAATCGGTCGGGCAATGAATCTTGAAATGAGAATCAATGATATCTCAATTTCACGAGTGCATGCTAGTATTGAGTTTAATGACGGCTGCTTTTATTTAAAGGACTTGGGGAGTAAATTTGGCAGTCTGATCCTGATCCAATAAAAAGTGGACATAAGCTAAGTGATGTGTTTGCAGTATGGAAGTAAGCTCTACAAAATGTAAGTGATGCCCAATATTCACCCGCGCGCTTTAGCTTATATTTGATAATTAACGTTATATTACTTTATGATCACCCTCATAATAAATCCATTATAAATTGATTCGTTAATGCTTAATCCAATCAATGACAAACTGGCCAAAATGTTTAATAGAAACAACAAATCAAATCTAAAAACACTTGATCAAACAGACAACAACAACAGTACCACTTCTTTCAGAAAGAATTTAAACAATGAAAACGATTCTTTTATCAGCAATCAAGCCAAGAAAAATCAAGTCAAGTTCAACAAATTCTAGCTACCGAAAGCAGCCAAATGTTAAGGAGAAATCTCAGTGAAGTTCAAGTAGTGTTTGGAGGATAACTCTAAATTAAAAGAAAAGATTAAAACTTATGAGATGATGGAGGAGTATTATCTCCAATAGCTTTAAATGCGAAAAACAGAGCAATCCAATTTGGAATGGAGGCTTTCTCTCCTGAATGAATAAATTCAGTGCAACCGACCCTCTCATGCAAACTCGACCCTCACTCTTCAAAAAAGCAACATCCTCTCCTAAAAAAATCAGTTAGGTCGACTGGGTTTAGAGAGTGATTCAAGCCTATTCTCGCTTGTCGAGCAGCTGTAGTCTTGATCTGATATTTGATGTTATTATTGATATAGGTATCTGGAATTTGTATAGTTATCATAAACTTTCCACCTTCTGTATCTTGGACACTATCTACTATAGAATCTCATTTTTGGTTGTTTTCTTTAATTCTTTGTACTATTCACTGAATTATGAAAGCCTAATTTTTTCACCAGCCAACGCTTGGGCGAACTGGATATTGGTTCTACATTATTAAATGATTACTTTTTAAAGAGTTCAGTCTCCTTAGAACTTTATGGAACGCATACACCGTCCTCTGGATGTTTGAATATATCTCTAGCCATTCGTCTGTAAGACCTAGCTGGCAATCTGGTCACAAATCCCTTCTTTTTGAAATATTGTTTTTCTTACAATGCAAATCTCTTTTATTCGTTGCTCATCCCCTCAGTATTTTTTGACTTGAGCATGTACTATAGATAGATCTGCTCCGAAAGGTTAAGATTATTGAACTTTTTAAGTGCATCAGGATTCTTCATTAGTCTCTTGACGCGAGTGTACTTTTCATCTCCTCTTTCTTCTTCAGTAGCTTCAAAGTCGTATTCACGGTTGTCCTTGAAAACATTTTTGACTAAGTATATCTCCTCTTCAAGTTTGTTCTGAATTAATGTTTTTATATAGTCCGGTCGTAGCTTTGCAGAAAATTGTTGATCGAAATAGAAGAGCTATCCTTTGGTGAGTTTTCGTTCCATTTACTCTCTTTCATTCAGAAGTTGTTTGACTACAGTCTTAATCTCATTCTTTAGCCATTATTCGTGAGTCATGGAGCTGAGTATCTTCTTACAATATTAATTATATTCCTTGAACTGAGGATTTACAAAATTGACGGGTATGAAACTGTCTTTCCCGCAAATCTTATGGATGTATTTTTAGAACTCCATCATATAGTAGAAGTAATTCTGAACGAGACGTTTAGTATCCTGTGCTGTATCATGCTGCTAGTTAAAATATAGCCTCATTGATCTATCCTGATACCTTTCATCTCTATTCTCTGCAACAAATATTTGAGAGTGCTTAAGTTTATTTTATCTGTTCAGATACGTTAGTAAAAATTCAGGCTCAGCTATAAACTTTTCATTCAAGAAGCGATCATATATCTTTTTCCTATCTTTAGCAATAAGCAGCATGAGTCCCTCGAAGCTGTAAGGCATGGCAATATCCTGTCGATTCTAATATGCAACTTTAAGTCTATTAATAAAGTCAATCAATTTACTTTGAGGCGATTTAATATGTTTTTTAGCATTGGAATGCATGTCCATGAGAAAGTAGAGAAAAGTGATGATTTTAGCATCGAGTTACTCATGAGTGATGGTATTGCTATTGAAATGGAAATCAATGCGATACTTCTCACGAATGTAATCAGTCAACTTCTAAATCTATACATTTTCATGTTTTTTGTTTTTGATGTCAATCAGCATCTCCTTGATGAACAGCATGTAAAGATAACTTGATACGTATTCGATATCATATTTCAAGAAGTCGGTATATTTTGATACGATGTCTTTGTTTATCCACTTGTCCAGTATACCTAACTATTATTTTAGAAGCAATTTTCTATTACGATCTTTTTAGAGGTTTGTAAATTATTTTAGAGTACTATCCAACACCGACAGGAATGATCTTCGGAATTCACCAGGAATGAGACGTTCGTTTAAATAGTAAGGGAAGACTTCCCGCATGCGTTCCTACTACTTAAACTAATAGAATGGAGTAAATAGACCTTTTTTTATTATTAAACTTCTCTCATGTTCAACTTCTGTCAATTTATCCAATTTATCCTTTCTGATACTGGCGATTTCGGTTACGATTTCTGAAGCGAACTCTCCATAGGTTTCTTTATGCTTATCACTATTTTCGATTAAGTCGAAAAAGTTTTGTGCAGTCCATCCCAGATATCCTGCTAATTCTTCAGAAGTCCTTGAGGCCTGTAAGATCAGTTATTTGTAAATTAGTGCTTCTGCCATAATCTAAGGTTTATCATCATATCTATCTTTAATAGCTGCCCAGTTATCCCTTTCAAGCTGTTCATGGCCAGCAAGTTCTTCAGAGGTACCAAAGAATTTTGGTAGTTATTAATCAAAATGCTTGTTAAATTCCTCGGATGGCAAAGTGCCCTTGGACAGATCCTCTGAAAGTTGTTTGAGTGGTTCATTGGTCTCGATATATTTATTGACTGAACTGAAGATATCCCTGCCCTTGTCATCAAAATAGATGGGTCCATTATATGGAGTCTAGGCTTTCTGTTTATTCTCATATTATGACCCATTATACACGATGTTACTGACAACTATATCTTTAACTCGCTTGAATAGGTTAATTTTCGTTTCTAAGCCCATCATTTATGCTGTCTTTTCTTAGAATTGCGCGAATCTATCATCGAATTTAGACTTGAAGGTCGTCTTGACCTCCTTTACTATTAGCTTCTGCAATTCAGCAGACTTGAAATTTTTCAAATATTCTTCACGTTCATGCTGATATTTCTTTAGATATGGATTATTTTAAGCAAGATGAGAGAGTCTTTGTGCAATCAGATCGCTTTATTTTTACAACTATAGCTTCTTATGCACATTTTACCGGAGTAGGTTTACATCGTATACCTGACTACTATAGTTTATCTTCGAGTTATTCAGGAATCGGCGTACTTCAAAACTCTGCTCTGAAAATTGTCTGTCTGAAAAATTTTAACGGTTTAGATAAGTACGGACTGAGTCGGGGATATCACGATAGTAGTCGTTGTAGGGGTGTAGTGAATAGGAGGGCACTTCATGCTCAAATTTATAGTCTCCCTCTCTTGATGCAAAGTAACTTTCTATTACGTTTTTTGGGACTGAATTCACTCCTTTATTTGTGTATTTATTCTAAAGGACGTATTGACTGCTGTTGCTATATACTCTCATTTGAAGAGTGCTGTTCTCTGTTAGTCTCTTAGCAACGGCATACTCTGTTTACACACAGGTGATCCAACTTTAATTTTATGCTCTTTTGAGTAATTAGAAAGTGAGATGCAAAGCAAGAGGATCTGCAGCCTTAATTCTCTTCAATGCTGTTTCTGCCCATTCGCTTTTCTCCTCCTCAAGCGCACTAACAATCTCTTCAATGCTGTCTTTTCCAAATATATGATCGATCTTTGCAATATCAAATCTTTTGATCTTTATCCCAGTCACATCATATACTTCGATGAGGTTGTGCTCTTTTAAATATTTCAAAGGTCTCTCCAATCTCATTAAGAAATAATTGTTAATATTACGACCCTCGTTTTCAGAAAAACTGGTGAAGGGATTTGTGGCATTAAAAAAGTCAGAAGACGCAATCATATGTTGATTGGTTGCAAACTTAAGGTTGACGTTACGGGAAGGTTGAGATAAAAGTTCGCTCTGTCTTAATTTTAATTTTTTCCTAAAAAGTCTCCTGTTTCGGCGAACTCTCTTACGTTCTACATACTACAGCGCATTAGTTTTTTAGAAGTCGAAGTATTTAAACTTTTCACGGAAGAAGAGATTAGCCTAGCATAGCTTCTTACGAATCTAGTTGTTATATACCCCATCACGGATTCCTCCCTTCAGAAAACCCAATTGAGCCATTTCCTCAGAGTTAATCTATTAGGATGTTAAAGCTAAATAGTAGCCAAGATGGAGGGGGAGTCGGGCAAGTCGATGAGAGCCACCCATCACAGGCACCATACCCCGGCTGACTTCATCAATTTTCAAATAAGAATCTTTATATCCAAGAGGCATGCTCATCATAGACAGTAGATATGCCCCTGCACCTTTAACCCCACCTGAAATCTGACCGATCGTAGGTTTATTAAGTTTGGCAAAGATAACAGCAAGTTTACTGAGTTGATCGAGATAATGCGGATCTTAGGTGAGTCTTTTGTAGTCTACGCCATGAGAAAAGACTCCCTCTTTAGACTCGATGAATATGTTTTCGACTGCGTGGTCATAATGATAGCTAAGCAGAAAGCGTGCTAATTAATCTGCAAACTAAGCTGTGATGATCTGAGTGAATGCGTGCGTACATTTTGATTGGCGGGTTGGTTGAAAACGCATGCTCCAAGTCTTTGTTCTAGCCGACCCACAATAGGAAACTACTTCTCTAAAATCGTACGAAATCAATTTTTCTTTGGTTGAGCATCGATTTTTGAGTAAAGTCTATTCGTGGCACAGATATTCCATAGCGGATGAGCCTGGTGCAAATTTTAATCATAACTAATCAATTAATGATGAAATATTAATAGATTGATATAGCAGAAATCAACTCATCCTAAGATATTGATTTAGCAATGACTCAAATTATGAATTCGTGCCGACACATGCTCAGCAAAATTGAAAATATATATAAAATACGATATATCAAGCGTTCTATCTTTAAAAAAATGATGTTTTGTCCTCATTGATGAGAATAAAAAATGTTGATGAATATTAGTAAAGGTATTTAAATGTTTGATAAATTGAAGAATTGTAAAGAATACTATGGGAAAAAAAGAAAGTTCCATCAACTATAAGAGGTTTATTAGTGACTTTAACACTCTAGTTTAGTATACGGAAGATGAAAGACCACTGTATTAACGACCGAATTTCGACAGCATCGACACCACATATGATAACAATTTACTGAAGAATCAGCATGGTCAAAATATATTTATGCAGGTGAAAAATACAGTATTGGATGTGATATAGAATAATTCAAACATTATGGGCCGGGAATCTATCTGCTCTTTAAGTTCACAAAACTACTCATTGCTCTGTTCATCATGATGAGCATCTTTGCTGTCGTAAATATCGGAATATTGACTTCAGGCAGTATCTACTCCAATTTAATGCGTAAGTTTGAGTATATTTAGAAAACACGAACACTTTTCAGATCCAAATTGCCGTAACAACAATTGGGAATATGGAATAGCAATATTATCATGTTGTTCCTATAGTATATTTCGTCAGCTTAATATTGTTTACAGTTGGAATCATCTACTGGAGAGAAAAGTAACCTTTTGAGGTTATTGAATGTTTCTAAACCAAAATACTGCCATCCTATTATACTGTTATTTTAACAAAAATACCAGAGGGGTATTCGGAGTCAGAAATAAAAACATTTTTGGAAGAATAGTTCGGAGAAATCAAAGAGATTTTTTCAGTTAAAGAGTTTAACAATGATATTTTTTACTACAAAAATATTAACGAAATCATTCAGGAATATAAAATGTAGCGTAGTTTGGTTTTCATAAATCGAGATAAACGCAATACTCTCACTCTCATTAATCTTTTTAACGAGTTCTATGATCATTACTTAAAGATGAAGGAACAAAAAAGACCAAGATATCAGCCTGCCTTCGCTTTCATCACCTTTAGAGATGTAGCAGCCCGAGAGAGACTTTTGACCATTTACAATTCAAATACCTTTGCATCTTGCTGTTATCGCTCATAAGTGGATAAGAAACTTCTCTACAAAGAACAGATTCTTCACTTTTAGCCCTGCAAAATGTAACCAGACGCTATCAATTGGTAGAATGTATCCTTAACTACCAAAAGCTCAGCCCTCAGAATCCTTCTTCAAATAGGTTTGCTTACTTTTGTTCTAATAATAAGTGTGGCAATAATTTATCTTCTCGCCTTGGCCCAAACAAATTTATCCGTCTCTTCATAAGCTAATTACAGTCGTGACCAGATACTACAGTTAAATAGCAGTGAAATAATAAAAAGCTATTGCCTAAATCTGCCCATCTCCAATTTTTTCTAAGATAGTTAGCTCTGCAGCCAATATAAAGAATTATTTATTAACATAATTGTACTGCAGATCATCCTTCCCTTAATTATTTCCATCCTCAAGTTTATCTTCACTGAAATCATGAAATATTTAGTCATTGTTCGAAGACATTCCACTGAAATCAAAAAGATTTAATCCCAAATAGTCATCACTTTTATATTCTACTTCATCCTTTCTGGACTTGTACAGTTAGTTATTGATATTTAAATCATTACCAATGAGGGATCATCCATCTCCATCAGCAACTTCTTCTCATCAGTTTTTTATAATATTTATAGTCTGTTTCCCATACAATCAAATAGCATCTCACTCTACTCTGATTTCAGCATTTCATGGTACCTCAACAACTCAAGCAAAATTGTCCTGATTTCTATCTTGTCTTTTAACATCTCTTCCCTTTTCAGTATTGTTTACAGTGTGGTGAGAAAGTGTTTATGTAAGTATCTCGCATGCAAGCAATAACTAACAGTATAAATGAATAAATACCTGAAAGGAGAAATCATTTAAATTTAATTTATATATGCTTTTGCACTCAGTATCATCTTTTTCACTTTGCTATTTGGACCTGTCATGCCTTTACTTTGGATACTTGGATCATTGTCTCTTACTTTGCTTTACTGGTCTTATAAATTTATTTTTATCAACTATTGCCAACCTCCATTAGTTTATGGCCACAGTATCAATCATCTCATAACCAAAACAATTCTTATTGGCATATGTTTTTCGTGTTTAACTATCCCCTTACTTATCGGAGGGGTTGTTGAGCCCTTGTCAGTCTGCCAAAGATACATCCGTTTTCTCTACTATCCGATTTTGGGAGTAGTAATCCTCTTATATATGTTCTTCAAAAAGGTGACATTAAAAATAATCTCATTGGCAAATCATTTTTGTGAGTAATAAAATGAAATTGGCAGAAAAAATAGAGACAGGCTGCCAACCATTATCAGTCATATAAGCTATACTAACAACTAATTGCCCTCTTATTCCATGCATGAGAATTCGCATTATTAATCGATTCTCAAGATTTTATATACAATGAATCTCAACGAAAGAAACCGCGGCACTTTTATGTTGAACTAAAATCTTAATGATTTTCTATTTCAGCAAAGCATGTAGAATTCAGAGAAAGAAGGTAATCCTTTCTCGCAATTGGTTCATGAAATTAAATAAGATCGTTAAAAGTTTAAGCGTGAGAATGTAAAATCATATTACAATCCTTTTAATTAACATGATAAAAACGTGTCTGAAATACACAAGATATATAAATAGTTAAAGCATAAAAATAGAATTTCTAGTCTGCAACCAGCCACCAATGCTCTGAATTGTTTATTACCATTTAACAAGTCTGATAGAATTATCTAGCATATGGAGTCAAACGAACCATCTGAAAAGATTAACAGCAATTAAGAATAAATGGAAAGTTAAAGAAAACTCATCTCAGTCGAATCAAAGGTTTAGAAAAATAACAATAAGTGATTGCTTCATAATTTATTATATGATTAATTGATTGATGTGATAGGCATATAATATGATCAGTGTTGTATCTTTTGCTGCTTTTGCATTTGCTTTTAGTAGACACGCTGCAACATATTCGTTTCAAGTGCCTAATCTGAATGATATCTTCGCTTGGAACCAAACATTTGATGCTCCTCTTCAATTTTGTACTAAAAGTGATCAAATGTTCTTTTGATTGGTTTATACCGCATTTAATCCATATTGCCTAACGCATCAAACTACTTTTTTTTCATCAACTAAATGTAATTTATCCTGTCTGTCACATTTATATATTTTCCAATATTCTGAGTGTTAACACCTGAAAAAGGATCGTATTTCCTGTATTTGATCAAAGGAGACAATTCCTAATAGTCCTTTTATTCCATGGCAAGGATGATTTCTTAAAATATGTTGCGTCTCTTAAAGCATTAATTAAAGAATTGGATAATTTGTTCCTTTATTGTACATTCCAGTCTAACCACAGGTTCTACATAACAGAGAATGTCATTAAATGGTTTTAGCTATTCATCTTGAATAAAGGTAGGATTATTAAACTGCTCTTTTGTATACATTTAATTTTGATTGGCTCTCCTCAATAAATTCAACAGTATCTTTAAGATCATCTTTTTCTATTCTCGTCTTCTGAAGGTGGTATTAACCTGAGTCAGAACATATATGAGAATGAAGGCATCAAATTAATGATAAATTCTATTTTATGATTCGGTCAGTAACTTTTAGAGACAAATGGGTTGTTTTAAATAAAAGCAGCAAATAATTTGGATTATCCTGTTTCGAGCATTTAAGAGGGTGAAGGAACTTACATTACTTCGCTACGAGATTTTTTCCTATATAATATTGGCCACTTGATTCAATTAATGTAAGGCTGTGGATTTCATCTTATCTCCATGAACCAACAAATAATTTGACATTAGAATCAGCTGATTGTTGATTTGTTCATCTATGCTGAACCCAATATTAGGGTCATCATCTGGGTAATGAGCAAAATAGGCCAGTCCTCCCATGAGAATGTTATACAACTAGGATCTCATTTCCAAACTATCCCCACTTAGAATGGTGAATTTGTTAAAAATAGCAAAAAATTGAACGCCTTGATACTAATTCTCCAAGCATACTTTCCCGACTTTTAAGAGAAATGGCAAGTACTCATTCGGTAATACTGTGTATTGATCAAGCAGACAATCGGCCAGTCTCAATATCTCATCATCCAAATACAATTTGTTCATGTCCTCAATATTTTGTATGAGTAAAAACAGCTAATTTTGAATGTGTGGCTTGCCACGACAATGGTCACCCTATTGAGCTATAATTTTGCAGATTGATATGTAATTAAGAAGATGGTTAGTGGTATAATTTCTTTCTCCCCTCTATATTTTTGATAGTAAAATATGCATTTATT
>Ga0302186_10001911_pt1 | contig 16556 bp, 18 predicted proteins | sample II_Bog_E1_2_FD_198782 | JGI IMG/M metagenome (GOLD analysis project Ga0302186, IMG submission 198782) | Peat permafrost microbial communities from Stordalen Mire near Abisko, Sweden - II_Bog_E1_1 | ecosystem: Environmental > Terrestrial > Soil > Wetlands > Peat | place: Sweden: Abisko... | reverse complement strand
AAAATTTACTTTCTTTGTTTCTTAAAATTTAGATTTTTGATTGGATTTTCAAATTTGTTCCAAAATATTCGAAGTTTATAAAAAGCACAATAACATAAAAACATGTGTCTAATGAATTCCAAATAAAGAAATAATTTTCTCTGTAAAAAAAAATCATTTTCAAAACAAAATAAATAATTTCTTCGAAAAAACAGATTAATGGTATCACTTCGGAACCTGCAAAAAGTAGTTTCGGCCTCCTCCTTTGCAGCCAAAACCCACAATTATCTCTTTGCTTCTTACGGCCGAAACTTTTCTCCTGCCAGCTTTTATTTCACCCCCCAAGATGAAAATCTTCAATCTGGCCATTCTCATGACCCATTTACCTTAGCTTTATTGGCATCTGAACTGACAAGAGAAAATCGCAACCTCACCCAATTCCTTGAAAGTCTTCCTGTGGACTCGAAACAAGAAGCCTTGCAAAATGATCTCATCAGCAATATCCAAGAAAACAAGGCATTCATCAAAAGTTATACTAAGGAACTGGCCCTGCAATTGAAGTCACAGACCTTTAATTTTCCAGTGGAAACGTGCAGTCATGCGATTTATGCCTTCGAACACAACAATGAATCCCAAAAAGACCTTTACCAGCAGATTTTATTCCCCATAATAAAGGAAAAACTCAATTTTATGAGTTTCGAAGGTCTTGCTAAACTCATTAGTGGATTGGTTCAGGCTCAAAGTTTTGAAGATAAGAACTTATTGAACTCAGTATTAGGAAGATTAAGAGAAAAAGCCCATCAAAGAGAAGGAAGACAATTTGTGGGGTTTAATGCTTGGAAATTGGATAGATATGAACTAATGGAGAAGAAAAATGAAGTGCAAGGTACAGTTCAGGATTTGAAAGAAAAACATAGTGGAAGCGTGGGAGCCTTGAAACATTGGTTGAGGGTAAATTGGGCTTTTTTGCAAAATAATCTGCTGTTTAGAGTTTTTTACAGAGAAACCAGGATTCATCGACAGTTTGATGAAGCTAGTGATGTAGAAGTCGTCAAAGGATTAATTGGAGATTTACAGAAATTAGTGCAGCTGGAACCTAACGTGAATGTGAAGGATTTATTTGAATTATTGAAGAAAGAAAAACAGGTGAAAGAATCAAATTAGTCTTAATTTGGTTTAAAAACAAAGAAAATAGGAAAATTAATAGAAATTATTGAATATTTGACGAAAAAATTAAATGATTTTAGAGTTTAAACGTTAAAAATCAGTATAGAGGCTGTTTTCGAATTGAATGAAATTTCGAACTGGAGATATAAATTTTATAAGTTTTTTGGGGATAAAGAGCTTTAATTCTACATTGTTGCTGAATCCCTTTTTTTTCTGATAAAATTAAATTAACAATGAAACATAATAAATTTTTTTTTTTTACTTTTATGAAGTTGTATAGTTGAAGGAAATTATCAGAAGATCCGGTTTTGTGCTCAAGAAAAATCTTGAAAATCTCTAATTTTTCAGGTGTTAAGCTTAAATTAATGCCATTTTCTCCTTTTAAAAATTTGTCTATTTCACAATAATTCATGCAAATCTCATTTTTTTTTGGGCGCACTGCGAATTCCTTTAAATCATCCATTATTTTTTCAATTATTTTCGTGATGTTTTTCTTTATTATTTGCATATCTAAAATCTCCTCAATTGAAAGGCGTTTTTCAGGCTCAATTTCAAGAATTTTCTTCAATAAATCAGACAAATCTTTGCTATATATCTCAGGAATTGATGGAAATTTCCCATAAATAATCTTTTCTTTGAGTCCTTTGAGGCCTTTTTTTAATATTAATTTTTCAGCATTTTTATTAAAAACTAATGAAACTTTTCGCATCAAAAGCTCTTCTCATTGTGATTAACTCATATAAAATACACCCAAGACTCCAAACATCAGTTTTTTTATCGTATTTTCTATTGAGATACATCTCCGGTGATATATAATATGGTGTTCCAATAAAACTGTCATTTGATGAAGAAATAATGGTCAAGTCTTTGGCTTTTATATTTGTGAGAAAAACATTGAAAAATTTAAAGGACTTTGATAATTTTTAAAAACCTATTCCAAAATCCCCGATTTTTATTAAATCTTTATCAGTCTGAAAAATATTCGCAGTTTTTAAGTCTCTGTGCACAATATTTGAATCGTGCATAAATTTTACACCGAGACATATTTGTGTGAACCAAAACAGGATCTTTCTTTCTCTGGATAGTATTTTCGATGATGATCAATGATAAATTCTTTACGAAAAAAGTCCCTGATTATTTTTCTTCCTGTTGTTGATCAGACTGTTGAAATCTCCTTGGGAAGCATAATCCATAACGATGCAAAGATTCTCACTTTATTCAAAGAAAACAAATTAAATATGAAAGTTTTTTTTAAAAAAGACCCATCCAGAAAAGATTCACGATATTTAATGATGAAAGGATGCGACAATTTCTGGAGAATAGTGATTTCATTATAAGCTTTTTTCCGTTGATTTTGATCCATTTTAGAAAAATCAACATTCTTTTTCAAAAAAATCAATGATTTTTATGAAATATTAGGAAACTTTCATGATATAAATTTCTTTATCAATCAAGGATTGAACTAAAGTGACATTTCCATAAGCTCCTTTACCAATAGGAGCGATGGTCTTATAATCCTCCATATTATAAAACAAATTTAATAATAATTATTTTAAAAACATGAATAATTCAAAAATTCTTCCAAACATTAATTTGAATAAATTAGGCCATGCCCAAAATATTGATTATCTTTATAAAAAACAAAACAAAAAATCAAAAATTTCGCAAACCCAACTCGTTCAAAATTTGAAATGCTTCTTTGTCTCCTTTCCTTCGTCATCAACCTCCTGGTTGGCCTCCTTTACCCAATTTATTCAAGTCTCAAGCTGATTTCCAAAGAATCCAAAGAAGTCTCCGAACCTGAAGTGCAACGATGGGTGAGTTATTGGATTCTTTATTCAATCGTAAGCAGAATGTTCTGTTGCGAATGCATGGATTATGAATATGTGGGCACTTTCCTAGCGATTTTGAAGTTGAGCGTTGTGGCGTTTTTGGCCTTACCGTATACCAATGGCTCTATGATGGTTTATGAGAGATTGTTCAAGAATGTTGAAGCGACCAAAGAAAACATCAGAAAATTGGTTAAGGGTGCCATGGATAAAGTATGTGCTGGTTGCTGTGGAGGTAAATGCAGTGAACCAAAAATCAGAGAAAATTAAAGGAAGTCTAAAGGAATTTACATTGAGTTTTTAGAAAATTAAAGAAAATGATATTTAAAAATATTTATTCCTTTTTCTGATGAGAAAAACAAAAAATCCCGTTGTTTAGCAAAAAATCAAGTTTTCTTAGCTTGAAAAACTCAAAAATGAATAATTGAACATTGAAAAAAATGAATTAAATAGAAAAATGCATGTTTTTTCCATTTCTAAACCATGATCCTTTCCTTTTTCTCGAGATCTATAGTATAAGAAGGTCTCAAAGATGATCTTAACAAATTCCTGTTTCTCTCTTTTTCACTTTTGTTCTCCAAATTACCATTCTTAATATTTTCTTCTTTGAAAGTCATTTGTGTTAATGATTGAGGTTCTTCCTGAGGGCACGTGTTAGCTGTTGTAAATCTTGATTGGAACTTCCCATCATCAAAATGCAAAGTTCGATCCGGTTTATAAGATTGCAAGAGGTTCGTGACTCTGAATTCTTCGTTTACAGGCTCTGGAACCTTTTGAGTCTCACAAAACATGTTTCCCATATTTATGGATGAATAAAGAAAAAGCGATTTAATTAAAAGAATTTGTTATTATATTTTTTCTCTAATCGCAATATTATCTATAAATAAAATGGATTATAAAGAAAAACTTTGATAACTTTTAACAAATTTAAAGAATATTCCTGATTTCGAAGGTTTTTTGGCTGGTTTTTTTATGATACTTCTTAACAATAAACGAATAACGAGGGAAATTTAAGAAAATAAATCTATTTCCTCGCCAACATCTTCAAATCATTAAATGGCTTCCAATTCAATAGTTGAAAGGCAAGAAAATGTCCGACCCCGAAAAAGAAGCCCATAAACAAGCTTTCCCACACATATTGTTTGAAATATTCGCCCCAAGTCTTCGGTTTGCGTTCATTGTTGGCCTCATCGAAATCCATGATTTTCTGATTTTTAATAATTTTTTTAAAAATTCCAAATCAAATTTTTGTTATTTCTTCCAAATAAATTATTTATCTCTTGATTTTCAAACATTTATTAAAATTAAAATCTAGAATAAACAATTTAGCGCTTTCTAATTTTTCAAATAAACCCAATGAACGCGATGTCAATCCTTGAAGAATTTTGTGCTGTAATCACCGATATTTCAGAAGAAGAAGCCTTGAAATTCGTCAAAATGAGCAAAGGAAACCTCAATCTTGCATTAAATTATTACTTTAATTCGCAATCGAAAATGATGAAAAAGTCCTCTCAAGAAACCAACAAAAGCGCATTTTCCGAATTGATGGAAGCCTCGAAAAATCAAGCCAAATTAGAGAAAATCTTCAATACGTTGAAACAGGATTATTCCAAGCCTATAGAATCTTCGATTCCTGTAGATTTCAATGAAAAAGACCGAAATCAGAATCATGAAATAAAGAAAATGAAGACTTTAGATTTGAATGTGGGGGGTTTCCAGGAAAATACCTTGAAAAAGGAAGTGGGATTAGCCAAAACCGAGCAAAAAATCATAAATAATAGGTAAGAAAAAGAAAAAATGGATTTTTTTTTTCATTTTTTATGTTTAATGTTATTTAGGATTTTTGAAGAAAAAGAGGAAACTAAAGATTCACGATTAAATTTAAGTGAGAAGAATAAGAAAAACAGTTTTTTTCCAATGAAAAGACCTTATTCCGATATTGAGAAAGGGGAATCTTCAATGGAAAAACCCATAGCCTGTCTTTCTGAGAGGAAAATTGGGGAAAAGAGCGATTTCCCACGAAATATTGGAAAAGCTATTATAAAAGGTTATACTTTGAGAAGCTTCAATCTTTCGCATTTGAAGAAAGGAGATGAACTTTTTCTTAAAAGAGAGAAAAAAGTCTTAATTGACGATAATAAGAAAAAGAAAAAGACCAAACCAATAACGAATAAGGGTCTTAATGATAATATAATTCGAATTTTGACTCGCAATCAAGAGGTTTTTTCTTTTAAATAAATAATGAATAATTTTTTTATAAATAAATAGATTGGAAAGCTTGAAAACCAATATGCAGAAATATTAGCACCTCTTTTGGATGAAAATTTTATTGTTTTGGAGGCGTTTTTGGTGCAAATCCCGCCTTTAGTTGAGACTTTCACGCCAATTATATTAGAAATTCAGGTTCATTTGCAGGAAAAAAGCATCACAAATCCAATAATTCGAATTATAGATAAGGGGAAAGTTAGTGAATTAGATCCAGAATCTAGACTTTTGAATTTTTTTGACAAAACAAAAAGGAATTTCGCTGCTTTATTTGATTTGTTAGCTTTAAGGAAAATAAATGATACGCTTATTAAACTTCCTAATAAAAAGTCGATAGAACATCTATCAGAATCTTCTCTTGACTTAAATCTATCGAAAAAGCCTTTATCGCTTAATAAAGTTGATGTGAGCAATCCTTATCAAAAGCTCCCGAAACAAGCCTCTTTATTTGATTTCACTGAAAAAAACATTAATAACCTTAATAAATCAAATGAAAACCATAATGTTAAAATAGAAGAAAAAACCCAAGATTCAGCAAATAAAGATTCTCTTATTGATTATGAGAATCTGCTTAAAATCGACACAGAAACTCATGAAAATTTGGACTTTTATGAACCTCCTTCATCCTTTAAATCCTCATTACATCCTTATCAGAAGCAAGCTTTATTTTGGATGTTAAAAAGAGAAGGAATTATTCTAAATAAGCCTGAAGTAGAATTGAAGGAAAATAACGATAAATTCAGGATTTTGCATCCTTTATGGGAAGAATTCGAATTGGAAGACAAATTCCGTCTTTATTTCAATCCCTATTCAGGCCAAATTAGTGTTGAAATCCCTTTGGCTAATAGTGATTGTAAAGGCGGGATTTTGGCTGATGAAATGGGCTTGGGAAAAACAGTAATGATGTTAAGTCTTATTCATGCAAATAGACCTGATGACGATTTATCTGAAAATTATGGATATCTAAGAAAAAAACCCAATAAAAACATCGCTGGAACACTAATTGTCGTGCCATTAACATTATTATCGCAATGGGAGGAGGAAATCCAAACCCATTCCCAACAAAATATGTTTAAATGCTGTCTTTATTATAATGATATGAGACCGAATAATCTTTACGATTACGATATTGTTATTACGACTTATGGTGTAATTAGTTCTGAGTTCGCAAGTCAAAAGAAGGAATTATTTAATTATGAATGGTTTCGTGTGGTATTGGATGAGGCTCATTATATTAAAGGAAGGACGATTCAAATCGCGAAGGCAGTTTATCATTTAAACGCCAAAAATCGATGGTGTATGACAGGAACCCCCATTCAAAATAAATTAGATGATTTGTTTAGTCTTTTACATTTCTTAAGGATTGAACCTTGGAGTGATTATCTTTGGTGGAATTCATATATTAATAAACCTTATGAGAAGAAAGATCCTTTGGTTTTCCAAATAATCCAAACGATTATAGCACCGATTTTATTAAGAAGGACGAAAAAAGGGAAAACTAAAGATGGAAAGAGCATTGTGGTAAAAAAAAATAGTTTTTTTTAAAGTTATTTATCAAAATATAGGATTTGCCTGAAAAAGAAACTACGATTGAATGGGTCACGTTCAGTAAGGAGGAAGAATGTCTTTATCAGGAAGTTTATCGGAAAAGCAAAAAGGAATTCGATGATTTATTAAGCAAAGGCGTGTTTTTGAGCAATTACATGCATGTTTTCGATATCCTAACTCGATTACGACAAATTTGTGATCATCCTTATTTAATGTTAACTCGTAGCGATTATGTTAATAAAGAGAAATTAGAGGAAACTTTAAGGAAATTCGTCGATCGTCGTTTATCCATTTGCAAACCCTTAAAAAATCATGAAAATCCAGAAGAAAACAAAGAATCCGAAAGCCATTTCGAGATTCTTTTCGATGAAGTCTCCAATCAAGAAATCGTTGTGAATATGGCGAAAAAATCTGATCATTCTTTTAATGCGAAATATTTTGATGAAGTCATTACGAAACTTAAAAACAATGAAATCGAGAATTGTGTTGTTTGTTTAGGTGATCTTGAGGATTCAGTAATAACCCTTTGTCTCCATATAACATGTCGATTATGTTTGATAAGATCTTTAGAAACGACTGGTATGTGTCCTCTTTGTAGAAAGGTTCTATCGCGAGAAGATTTTATGACAGTGCCAAGAGATAATAAATTCGATATAGATTTAGATTCCAAATTCAAAAGAAGCTCGAAATTACAGGCTCTTATGCAGAAAATCCAGGAATTGCTTATTACTGGTGAAAAAGCCGTGGTGTTTTCACAATTCCTCGGATTTCTAGATCTCATCGAATATGATTTCAAAAGAAATAATATCCAATATTTGAGATTGGATGGTAGTTTGAATCAAAAGAAAAGATGCGAGGTTTTGAAAGCTTTTAAAGAAGAGAAAAAAATACAAATTATTTTGATTTCATTGAAGGCGGGAGGAGTGGGATTGAATCTTACAGAGGCGAATCATGTGTTTTTAATGGATCCTTGGTGGAATCCAGCCGTGGAAGAACAAGCGATTGAAAGAGTTCATAGGATCGGACAAAAGAAGAAAGTCGAGGTGATGAGGTTTATTTGTAGAGGGAGTATTGAAGAAAGAATGATTGAAATGCATAAAAACAAGAAGGAATTGTTTAATTCGGCGATTTGTGGAGAAGAAAATGCGAAAGTCGAGAAAAAAATGCAAAACGTGGAATATTTCAAATATCTGATGAAGCATTTCTAATAAAAAGGGTTAAATTTCCACAAATATACATGAAAGTTCTAATTTAAATTTATTATTCGTGGGATCTTTAAAGTTCCTTTAATTTCATAAGAATGAGCCAAAATTGTGGGTTTTTTCATTTCGAAACAATTGAGCCATTTGGCTCTTTCTGCACATTTGCTTTCGAAATCTTGATGTTCACAATTGCCGAATTCCATCTTTCTATTATTACTCATATTCAAAGAAATTACATTTTCTCCTTTATATATTCCCTTTTTATTCCATTTCATCATATCTTTTAACGGAAATCTCCATAATCCAGTCTCATCCTTATCATTTCCCTCATCATCTTCTATTGGAATCACGAGGATATTCTTATTTCCAATATTATTCTTCAAAAACATACAATAATTTTCGAATTCCACATTCTCATGATAGGATTCCGAGGAAACCCCATGTGTTTCATCTCCAAAAATGTCGATCTCCTCATGATTTGTCTTGTTTTTGCTTTTGGAAATCAGATTCATTAAACTGGAACTCCTTCGTGGCTCGATTTTCCCAGAATCCATGAAAAATTGATTATAATGCAAATGGAAATCAAGCATTTGTGCTGATTTTATCGCTGATTTCTCTATAATTGGTTGTTGGAGCTTATTTACATTATTGTTGAGATCTTGATCTGGTTGATATTCTGGATATGAGGTTTCTCTTGATTTCCTCGAAGATTGGAAATGTGTTTTTTTCTTTATTTTGTAGATTTCCTCTTGAGAGAGAATCTGTTCGATATCAGGCTTATTATGAGAATTCTTCATGAATGCAAAAAAACGCGATAAAAAAAGGAAAATATGTTCGGATTCTTAAAGTTTGCCGGATGAGTCGAAATTAAAGAAGCTGAGTTTTATTGGAAGACAAAAAAAAAGAAACTATCAAAGACTTTTAAATTAGGAATTTTTAAACAATTGGAAGAACGAGTCTAAACAAATCCTCAGATTTTATCTTATGATATAATCCCCGTTGTGTTTCCTTGAGAAAAACGAATATTTCTTCTTCATAATCTTCATTTAAATCATTTTATTTTGTAAAATATCCTCAGTTTTTATTGATTTCTCGTTTTATTGATTATTTTTTTGAAATTTTTCTTTTTTTTGCTATTTTTTCTATCTTCCCATCGCATTTTCTAGTCATCTCCAGGAAATCCTTCTAGTTTATCTATATAAACGCAAATTAAAAAGAAAAGCGATTTTGAACTATAACCTTTTTTAAAACTTGTCTTTTTCATGTAATTAAATGGGTTTTTTAATGGAATCTTCAATTTCTTCGCTTTTTCGCTTATTTCAATAATTTGATGTTTTGATCTTTCTTCATTATCGCTTTCTCAAAATCAGGGCTTTTTCTTCTCCGACTGTTTTTTTACTGGTTTCCAGGTTTTTTCTAAGGAATTAGCGATTTCCTCGGAAAACTATCAAAATTTTATTTCGAAATCTCGTGTTGGAATATTTTGGCTTTTCTTGACTTTATTGTCATTTTCTGATATAATTCGAGAAAAATCAGCTTAGATAAGTGAAGAAATCTAATTATCATGAATTTGAGAAAAAGAGACATTATTATAGGCTTTAAAACCTGGCGAATTCTCGAAAACCTTTACTATTCTTAAGGAAAAAATGATGTTTTTCAACGGATCGCCAAAATGAACTCCTCATTTATAACTATGAAATTCAGGTACTAGCAAAATGTTATAATTGTGTTTTTATAATATCAAAAATTAATTCATTTAATTAAGGTAGTACTAAAATTCTTGATAATGATAATGAGTCTTCATTTTAAACTATAAATCGTTGTACTAGCAAAATGTTTCATTTTTAGCAAAATGTTCTCATTTTCATTATTTCATATATAATTATAAAAACTAATGCAAGGGAGCACTAAATTCGAAGAGGAAAACCAGTTTTTTCAAGAGAGTGGCATCAATATTCCAATAGAAACTGAGAAAAACCAATTGATTTCGCTTGAAGAAATGATGACTTCTGAAAGAATCCCTAAGAAAAAGCTCGTGAATTTCAATAAAAACACGGTTTCCATTTTCTCCATCAAAAGCGAAGACTTTATAGAAAAAGTCATCAGGAAATTGGCTTTGAAAGCTCCAGAAAATCGCAATGAAATCTCGAGAATTTTAAAGGAAAAATTCAAGGATTTTAAAGGCTCGAATTTCTCGATTTGGATTCATTATTATTTCCTTTATGTGGATAAAGATGAAGCGATTTTACAGGAAATTACTGAGGGTTTGAAGGAACAAAGAAAAAGCTTGATTTCCCAGAAAGAAACTCGAGAACCACAGATTTTCCTTGAACCCAAAGAAAAAATCGAGAAAATTGTGAAGATTCTTGATTTTTTTCTCGAAAATGAGAGCTTCCATAGCATTTTCTTTGCGAGAACTATGAGAAAATTGCTTATAAAAAGCAATGAAATTCCTTTGGATTTTATCAAGAAAATAATTAATTTGGAAAGATTCGATTTCCTGAATGAAATGTTGAAATTCAAGGAAAAAACTGACAAGTCTTGTAGCATCAAAAGACATCTTCTGAGAAATAAGTTCTATAAATGGGTTGAGGAATTGATAAATCATGAGATAATAAAGGAAAACAACATTAATAAAAATGAAATCCTCAATAAATTGATTTCTACATGCATTCAAAGCAATTATATACAATTAATGAAATTCCTGATGGTTTTCTCCAAAAAAACCATTAAAAAAAACACGAATTTGACAATCGAAGCTTTGGAAAGCGAGTGTTTCGCCTATATTTTCAAATGTTTAAAAATTTCGCGAAAATATCCATCGATTTTCCTTAAAGATCAAGTTTTTTTGGCTTTAATTGAAAGTATTGAACATTTGAATTCCTTCGAAAACGCGATAATAACCCTTTTCTCGACCAGGAAATATCTGAAAGATTTCAATAATCTTCATTTGAAAGTGTTATTGGATAAATTCCAACATTTCGTTGATAGCGATTCCTCAATAAGAAAATTTAGCTATTGTGAAAATCCAACAGGAATAGCGATTTTGATAGTGGAATTATTGCGGCTTTTTTCAACAAAAAAACTGCAATTTCAAATGAAAATGCTCACTTTGGCTTCGAAAATCCTACAACTCATGTTACTTTTCCTCAAGGAAATCAATGAAATCTCTATGTTAACTGAAATCATCTGTAAGCCGATAGCAGCGAATTTAGACATGAAAATCATAGATATTATCACCCAAAATCCAGTGTTTTATAAGGAAATTTTATCTGCCGATTTCATGGTGACTCTCTTACAAACGCGTTTATCCCAAGGATATCAATTCGATTATAATTTCTTTATCGGGTCAACAGCCTTTAATTATGTTTCAGCGAATTTTTGCTTACGACATAGGCCAAATAATAAAATAGAAAGTGCCAAAACACCAATTTCACCCAACAATATAGATAATGCCAAAGATGATAATAGTAGAAGAGGCAGTTTTTCAGGATATGTGACTAAGGTTTTCGATAGAAACATATTAAATTATGTGAGAACAACACAAGAAGCTGATATTTCAATCACGAATCATATCTATTCTTATTTGATTTTCACTAGAAATGTCAATTTCAGATTGTTTATTGCCTTTATATTTTTCGTTTCTTGTCTTGGATTGATTTATTCGCAAATTTATCAGGCGTCACAACTTTCTGGTGAAATCTCTTCTCTTAGTGACGAGCTTACTCAATATATCACTTATCTAACTTTGCCCTCGAATTATAATGATTTAATATTGAAAAACCTTGAAAATTTAAGTCCATTAGAACAATCTGAAAATGTCCTTTATCTCAAATATATCGCTAAAATTCCTAGTCTAGCAAATTATATCAATTACATTACAGTGACAAATTTTTCTCCTGAAGAGGCATGTTATGAAGTCCTTTTGCTTATCACCAATACTCCGGAAATGGGTGTTTATATGTCAGAATGTATAATGGCTGGATATGCAATGATTGATATTTCCAATGATCTCAATTTTTTCATAGTAATGGTTTTATTGATTTGTACGATTTCCAGTGAAGTCTTCCTCACCAACATCTATTTGCAATTGAGGGGCTATAATCATAATCATTTTTCACATAGAAACATGGTGATGAAATTATCTTTTTTGATATCGTTGGTCCTAATGATAATTCTTATTAATGAAAAAATGAATGCAGGTTCTTTTACTGTTGAAACAATGATAACTGAGATGAAAATACTCAATATCCTCTTTAATTGTGAACTCTTATTATTCATGTTGATATTTTTCTTCTATCTCAGTGATATAGAAAAATTCGGAAAATTGGTCCATGTAGTCTTTTTGGTCATGAAGAAACTCACTCCTTATCTTTTAATCCTTGGCTTTAATATTATGTATGTATCATTGGGATTATATATTTTTTTTTCTGTTTATTTTGAAGAATTCAACACTTTTTTCTCATGTATTAAGATCGTCGTAGAAGGTTTTCTCGGTTCTTTTACTTACATAGAAACTGAAGAAGGATCTGCAGTTATAGCGTATTTTGTCCTATTTTCGATTTATTTGTTAATCTGCAATGCTGTCTTTCTCAATTTAATCATCGCGGTGCTTAATAACACTTATCTGCAATTCTATGATGTAGGAAAACTATTCGTTTCATTACAATGTTATGAAGTGAGCAAAACCCATGGATATCATAAACTTTATTCCGGATTGATTTCTAGTCCCCCACCATTCAATTTTTTCTCAATGATTTTAGGGATTTTCTTGGTTCCATTGAAAAGTCAAAAATTCAACGAATTTACTCTCAAAGTTGCTTATTTCAGCTTCGGATTCTTCCCCGCGTGCATAATTTTCTTTATTTCGCATATCATAATAATACCATTGGCTTGGATCAAGATCTTCGGATTGATAATCATGAATAAATATCAAACCTATGACGGTTTCAGATATCGCCTTTCTAGAAAAATCACCCTATTTCATGTGTGCATGTGGATTTTCGTGGGGATTTTCTATTAAATCTGGAATTTCCTATATAATGATTGTAGAGTCTTTTTTAATTCCTGCTTCATAACAATTGATAATAGAATAACTATGAAACCTGTTTTGAAAACTGATTGGAGGATTTTGAAGAAAATAGTACGGGAATATTTACAATCTGGAGTGAAAATTGTGAAATCTAATGATTTTTCAGAGAAATTGATAGAGAAATATATTGATTCTAAGTTGGAAACAATGAGGGAAACAGTTCAGGCGTTACGTCGAGTTAATAAGAGTGAAATGATTGCAGCAGAAGATTTGAGCTCTAGCGTTGATTCGAGAAATAAGAAAGAGGATTATGACAATTCCTTCGAGAGTTTTAAGAAAAAATATAAGGCTGAGAAGTTGTTTCAAAGATTTGTGGTTAATGGGAGCTTGGATATTGAGAAAATTAACATTTTGATTCATAAATTAAAGAAAAGGAATAAAAGAATCAGGAAAATTAAGGGGAAGATAAAAAAGGCGTATTATTTGATAAATCTCGTCAATTTGAAGGAATTTGAAGAGGCTTTGAGAAAATGGCGAGCGTCGGAATTAGAGGAAAATAAAATTCTCGATTCTTTGGATTATGAATGAAAATGAAATTCCTCCGAAACTATTGAATTACAACTTGTGATAATTTTATAAAAAATTTGAGTATAATTACGCCGAAGTCAAAAATTCCGGCATGAATTTTTTCATAAAAAAATAATTTAAAAAACACTTAGTTTTTTATAAAATAATCATTTGCAAAAAAAATAATTATAGAGCGATAAATTATAAATTCGCTAATTGAATTAAGAGAAAAATTTCCTGCTTTTTATTAACAGAATGATACTCAATGAAGTGTTTTTTATTTATTTGAGTGTCAAACACCGATGGAAATACAGATAATTGTTCTAGGTCTACTCTATTTAATTGAAAATACCTCATTTTTTCTGTGGTAAAAGTAAGCTTTCCAACAATTGATTGCTAGGCACCTATAATAAATCTCATTGATTATTTTGTTCTAAGACAATAATTATCAACAACTAATTGATCAAAGCTCAAATTTGGACACATCAAGCTCTGGGAGGTTTTCTTCACTTTTAAAACTTTTAAAACTCTGTTTTAGGGATGCTGTTGGAGCACTTTTAGTCTATAACATTTCAGATGAAATGAGTTTTGAACATTTGCTAAAATGTGTCAATGACCTGACCTAAGGATGTACGCGGAACCGGATATCTGTGGAACAGTGGGGTTTGGATAAAAATGAGGTATGCGAGGGTTGTGAAAACGAAGAGAAGATCCAAAGAGATATCAATGAATGCTTTAGTGTAACGGAAAAGATCACGAATAAAGTGAGAGCATTCATAGAAGACCAAACAAAAGATCAAAAACTCATTCATTTGGTTTATGAGATGGAAGGGTCAGAGGCAGGACGACAATTTAATGAAGGTACCTTGAACAGATTAATTGAAGAGATGACTCGATAATTAACTCATGGCATTTCTTTGAAAAAAATTTTGCACTCAGGATAAATTAAGCAATTATATGAATTTCAATAAAAACGTGGTCAATGAAAATGGCCACAAAAGAAATTGGAGGGAAGGAGCTTTGATTTCGAATAATTCTGAGACGGATTTGAACTATGTGGTGCTTGAAGATTATTATAAATATGTGGTTTTAGTTAGTTTGCCCAGGACAACGATGGAAAATACAGGAAATGAGGTCAAATTGAAAACAGAGCTACATTTCTATTGAATTGGTAGGAGAGTTGGGTTCTGAAATTAAGGAGCTCCAACCAGGTCAAAGATAAAGAAAAAGATTGCAAATGGCAGAATTCTAGGAAATTGTCATAAAAAAATCCAAATTGTGGAGTTGGAAAAATCCCTGGATGAAGAGATTGATTGTGAGCTAAAAAATGGAAATTTGAAGATAGAAATTAAGAAGAAATAAATGCGATAATGAATTTGAGGAATATTAAATAAATCATCTTGATTGATAGGAACTCATCCTTTTGAAATCAGGACCTCATAGTCTATTCATCATGATCATGACATTTCGTTGATCTTCCTTGAACATATGATCAATTGATAGTTTCAGGGTCGGTTTGGAATCTCGAATTCAAAGAAAATCAGGATTTTTTGACTAAATATATAAAATGAACTGGTTTGGAAATAGGCGAATTATTCAAAAGCTAAACACAAAGCTGAAAAAAACGCGCTTTTGAGCTCAGAAAAAAGTGAAAATATTCAAGAACTTCAAAAAAACTCAACTTTTAGGCTTAATTTATTAATCTAAAGACTTTCTAATTAATAAGTTAGTTTTCTAATTAATAAAAAAACAAGTATTTCAAGCACAAGAAATAATTAAGCCAGGCTTCTTGCCTATTAATCAATTCTTTCTAAGTTACCTTCTTTTTTCTAATATCGAACTCATCGCCGGTATTTTTTCGGAAATTGGAAAAAATGTGGAATGGAAAAAAACCGGAAAATATTTTCCAAAAATTTTTTAAATAACCATTATCCTTCGTATTGAAACCCAATTTCGGGCCTATTTCTCCAGCCATGATCCCAAGCAATTCTTTATGAGTCTTCAAATCTCTGAGCTGAACTATAAATGATTGCACGCCGAACCTTTTACCATCTATTATCAATTGAGCTTGCACGATCGCATGATTAGCCACTACTCCCAATTCTCCAATCCACCATTTCGTCGATGTCAATGTGGGTGAGTTCATAATGAAAGTGTCAGTCTCTTTATGAAAAATTGCTTCTGTTTCCAAATTTTGCAGGTCGGATCCATGGCCGAGTTCAGTCTGCGCATAACAACCCATAATTTGATGGGTCAGAGCCAGTGGTAGCCATTTTTTTAATTGGTCATCAGTTCCGAGGTATCGAATTTGAGGCATGAACATATTGTGATGGACAGAACAAATGAGCTGTTCTGGAAATTGATAAACAGATTTCTTGGCCAGTTCTGAATTTAGGTCGAAAAGCTCATGGTAACGAATGGTTTTTTGGCACATCATTGAAAAAAGAGAGTGTCTGCTTTCACCAAGCATCGCAGGGTCAAAGCGAAGAATGGGATCATTGGCGATGATGTTTTGATAGGAGATGAAATCAGAAGCGGCTTGGTGGGAACCGTGGATGACTGGAATGAGGTCAACAGGGTTGAAGGAAGATAAGGTACGGAGTTTGTCCAGAGGGGAGGGTGTACTCATTATTTTTCAAATTTTTTTTACTAAGGTTTTTTTTTTTAATATCTAGAAAATTTAAAAAAATTTCTTAGCTTTATTGTAATCTTGGAAAATTTGAAAAAGAAGGAAAAATTAATATTAATTAATATATTAAATTTTAAGAATTTTTTAAAGAGATTTCTTGCATTTCCATTTTCTTCAAATCCATCCTTACTTTTACTTAAATTTTTTAAAATTTTTTTATTTTTTTAAAATTTTTTATTTTTTTTATTATTTTATATTTTATTTGTATTCTAATTTTAAAATAGTTGGAATGCAAAAGAGGAATCCGTAGTTGTCATAACTGTAACGGAGTACACAAT
>Ga0302186_10001907_pt1 | contig 16570 bp, 10 predicted proteins | sample II_Bog_E1_2_FD_198782 | JGI IMG/M metagenome (GOLD analysis project Ga0302186, IMG submission 198782) | Peat permafrost microbial communities from Stordalen Mire near Abisko, Sweden - II_Bog_E1_1 | ecosystem: Environmental > Terrestrial > Soil > Wetlands > Peat | place: Sweden: Abisko... | reverse complement strand
TATTAATTATAAAAAAAAAAATCACCTTAAAAAACTTAAAAAATAATATGAAAAAAAATAAAATAATATGTAAGGATGGATTAACCTTAAAAAAAATTAAAAAAAAATATTGAAAAATAAAAAATTGAGATTTGTTTTTATTGTGAATGAAATATCAAAAAATTATAAACAATATCTTATAATTCCCTAAAACTTGGTATGTTTATAATCACAAGTGATAATTTATATACAAGTTGAATTTTTCTTAATAATTTCTAAAATTTTTGGCCAACTACTGAGATATTTGAATTGTTGCTTGAATTCTTTGGTTCTGTTGGTTGACTTATTCAAAAAAATATATGTCTTTAAATAAACAAAATTTTTACATTTGTGACTTCTTCAATCATCTTAATTAGCTTTTTCAAGTTGAAAAAAAATGTTTCCATCGGCAATTCAGATATTAAAACATCATTTTGATATATTTCATTCACGGAGTCATTTAAGAAGGAAAAAATATTCAATTTGAATAAAATATTGGTCAAAACTTTTTCAGAACCGTAAGTCAAAGTAATTTCAAAAATGGAACAAAATAGATTTCCCAAAAAATTATTAGTTCTTTAAAACAATCTTTAGATAAAATATATTTTCATTTTTTGTTTACTTTTTATCAAAAAACCATAAAATTAAAGCATGCCAGCAAGATTCATTGATTTCATTGAGTAAAGGGCATTTATTGGGGACATCATTTTGAATTATCAAATAAAAAGTGGTTAATAATTGATATCTAGTATTGGTAAAAACATCATCCAAAATGATATTTTGAAGCCGAAATTCAATTTTGTCTTCCCAATAATAACTCTCCACGATTTTTTTCATTAAAAAATCGAAATATTTTTGTGAAATTTGATGAATTATCTTGTATAGTTGATCAAGAGGATAGCAAGTAGATCTATTAATTTTAGAATAATATCATCTAAACTTTTTTTACATATTTCCCAAGATGGTGTTTACCATATCTGCACAAATTATCGAGCTATTCACTTCTTTTTCTTTTGTAATTTTAATTTTGAAAAGATAATTCTATCACTAAATGTAAAATTTGGTTGAATAAGTTTTTAATACCTCAAATAAAAGCTCGAGAAACCTGCCATTTTCAATGGCAAACATAGAATTGAAAAGAGCAGCATAATTCTTTTGGACATATTCTATTTTTTCTTTCAAATTATGATTCGTATAATTTTCTATTGCGTTTTTTATAATGATTGAAAGAATCTCCGCGAGATGAAGAGCATAATAATCATTTTCCACAATTTTTTCATTTGAGAAATTAATCTCTTTTGCTTTTCTATCTATTTCATTTTCCTTCATATAATGCGAACTAGGAGGATATAACTCCTTTATAACCACTTTCAGCTTGCTTTCTTCAATAACTTCTGTAATATAAGGCTGTTGTTGTTTGGCCAACTCCAAAAATTTATTTCTTTGATTGTTTTCGACGATTCTTTTTAAATTTTTCGTCTGTGATCGAATAATGTAACTTTTTTCAATGGAAGAAGAAGAAGCTTTAATCGTCTTCATATGTTTAAAATCAATTGACATATGATGATTTTTGAGGTCTTGAGAAGTCATATTTGAAGGGAGAGGAGGTAATATTTTTTTCCCTGTATTATTAAGCTGAAATTCTAAATTTTGATTAAAACCAATTTTGTTTTTGAATTCAGGTGTAAAAGCCATTGATTTAAATTTTCCTTTTTCCCTAATTTTCTTTTCACTTTTCATAAAAAACTCTTTAGATTCACTATTATTTTGTATGGGGGAAGGGAAAGTGAAAAGCCGTTTTGGTGAGTTATGATCATTTTTGGATGAATTTTTTTCGCTTTCCATAGTATTAAACTCTGAAATTTGTTGTTTTTTCCAAGTTGACATTCTAATTGATTGCCTTTTAGATTGCATAATTTTTTCAGAGGCAAATTCCATCTCTGGGAGAGTCTTCATCCTTTTTTGATTTTCAGTTGTTTCATCTAAGTTAGTTGGGAGTTTATCCACTTCTAATGATTTCAATTTGCTTAGTAAATTGACCTGTTTCACAACTCTCGCCACCAAATAGGTTTTTTTTCCATGAATGCTAGATTTCATTCTATCAATATCAGTTCGAAAGCCGGTATATTCTTCAAATAAAGGGACCCTCATATCATCAGAATCTTCCTTTTTATTATCAAACGTTCGCTCGGATTTGAGATCTTTTGTAATCATAAAAAGAGTCACATCATAAGGATGCCACTTTTCTTTGGTTTTTTCAAGAGGAAATTGGTCAAATGAAGGGTATAACATAAGATTTGCAAAGTCAATGAAAAATCCAGTCACTGAAAAATATTTCCACAGTCTAATTTGATTTTTTATGTTGAAATAACCATAATGATACATGTTGCCTATCAAAAATATGAAAAAGTTTCGCATAATGGGAAAGTCTAAATAAGACATGAAATTAAAAGCGATGTTATAGGTGATCATCATGTTGAGAGAAATATCTTGTTCTTTTTTTAAAAAGTATTCCGTTAATTTTGCCACATGATTCATATTACAGATTCCTTCTTCCCTCTGTAAGATTGAATAAAGATATAAGACTTATTATTTAAATAAAGTAAAAATGAAGAAATATGAAATAAAAATTAAATTACAATATGTCTCGACCATTTCGTTATTGGCCCGATAAATAAAACGGAAATTCATGGGATCACAGATCATAGACATCGTTTTGAAAGAACGTAGATTCATTATATTAAAATGCCGAGGTGCTTGAAATTTAGTTTTTTTTTGGAAGATACGGGCTTGAACAAAACTCTCAATATATTCTGAATGATCTTCTTTTAAAATATTTGGATTGGTATTGAACCACTATTTTTTATTTGTAAAACACAATAATAATTAATAAAACAAATTTGCATTTACGCAAACGCTGCATAAATTCAAAGAGGGATCTAAAACGAAAGATAACAAAAGATTGAAATTTTTATTCAGTTTGAAAAATTCAGAGACATATTCATTTTTGCCAATCATCGGATTTTCCTCTAAAACAAATTAAAAAATATATTTCGAAAAATTAAATGGGAAACCTGAACACATCCAATTTTCCAACTGAATCGACAATATATTATTTTTATCTTCTTGATCTTCAGCATATTTATCTTTGATCGATTTTTGGCTCGGAGGTGGGGTTAATTCACTACTTTCTTCTTCTTTTTCCGTTTCTTTTGATTTTTCGAGATCTTCATGATTTTCAATATTTATCAATGATCCTTCCTCATTATGATTTTGACCCATTTCATCTTTTTCTGAATTTTCCGTTTTTTTATCCACATCATCGAAATTTAACTGAGTGAGATTAGCTGAGTTTTTCGGAATGAAAAATGATGCTTTGCTCATCAAGACTAAAAAAATAAAAATGTTTATTTTTAATTGCATAAAATAAAATTATACTATCCTCCAATTCCATATCAATAGTGTTTTTGTTAAACCATAAAGACTTCCAATTTTGTTTAAGCTCTGATAAAATATTGCAGGTTTTCACAATTATTTGGTCACTGAGTGTATTCATAAGAAACATCTTAAAAATCTGTAGAATGTCAATTGAAACACCTACAAGATGGCTTTTTTCTTTCTTAAAAAAAATGCACTAAGTTACAAAAATGAATATAAACCTTACATGTAATATTTTTATCAACATAGTGGTAAAATCCAAAGCCTTGGACTTTATAAGCGGTTTGTTCATGAGCAAGTCTTGACAAAAATCATACCTCAAATATGTATGGTTTTTATCTTCCTCACTCATTTCATTCAAATATTGGACACCTGCAAAAATGGTTGATTTTCGACATATTTTGGGTTTTTTTTTATGCTCTTCCTCCTTTAAAGTAGCCACGAATTGCAAGGCCCTCCAAAAATTCAAGATAAACTCATCTTTTCCTTTCAATCTGAAAATCAAGCTTCTTAAAATGATTTCGATCTAGAAAATGAAAAACAAAAATAAGTCAAATATGCAACACGATTTAGGGTTTATTACGGATTTTCCAAATAATGGGAAACACAAAAGCAAATATTTTGATAAATCAGCTTGCTCACCTAAAATCAAGCATTTTTTCTCAAAAGGCAAGATCTCGGTGATTTTTTTGCATGCTTTTGAGATCTTTAACAAACGAGCATCTACATTTTCTTCGAACACCTTGAAAAAATTATTGTTTGATAAAATGATATTTTTACTGCATCTTTCAATAAATCGAGGGAATTTGACTCCATTTAAAAACCGAGAAAAAAATAAGTTCTATTTCTAAATTAACAATATGATTTTTTATTTTATTTTGGTCTAAGGAACAATAAAATACTTAAAAACATAAAGAAAGAAAAAAATATCATGCAGAAAAATCAAAAGAAAGTTTTGTTGTCAGTCTAGGAGTTGAATTTAATGATAGAAATATTATTTTTTATTAGACAAGTTATAATTAAATTTTTGATTTAAATGGAATGAAAAATATAGATTTTATCTCCTTGTCTTTAACCCATCAATTTTTACAAATTTTATAAATTCACAATAATTTTATTTCATTTTCATTTTCCTTCTTAAATTCTGGATCTCATTAAATCTTAATAAATTTGTATTTTTCATTTTAAATTTTTTTCCTTTTCAAAAATCTCTTTCTTTTTCAAAATTTTTTTTTTATTAATTTAATTTCATTTGTATTAATTTAATGAAGTTTTATATATTAACAACTTACTTTTTTATTTTTGGTCTATTTTAAAACTTCTCATAACTATTAAAAAAATTAGAAAACATAAAGGAAGAAAAAAAAGAATGCAGGAAAACCAAAACTTTAATTGCAGAAAACCAATATTTTTTCTTAACTTTTTTCCTTATCAAACCATTCATGCATTAAAGCCAACTTTGCGGAAATTCTTTCCTTCGGTTTCTTGGACAGCAGTTTTTTCATCAAATCCCACGCATTCAAGGAAATCTGGATCTCTTCCACTATATCACCACTTGAAATCATTTGTAACAACTTGAAAAGATTCAAATTTTTTCGATCTGAAATATGTTTCGCCAGCATTAGGAACAATATCCCCAACTTCCACATTTCTGAACTGATTTTTTCCCCAATTTTCTCTTTCATTTTTGAAGAAATATCAACCTGATCCAATGGTTCCAATTTGATGATGTTTGTTTCAACAGAAATGAATATTTGATCCAGAGATAGTTCACCAATCAATAGTTTTTTCTCATGGATGCTTTCAACAGCTAACAAGATTTGGCGCATGATAGTTTTGAGAAAATCCTCGCTGATCATTTGAGAATGTTGTTTCATGAATTTGGAAAGAGAAATGTATGATTTAAGACAAGGACTTTGTAATTTTGGAGTTTCCATTTTGGTTTCAGTGTCTGAATTTAATGATGCATTGTTTGAATCTAAATGCTTTTTTCCAAAAAAATTAGTTTTTTAACGTTTTTTTTAAATAAAAAAAAACCAACCTTCATATTATTTGATGTTTGCAATAAGTGGGTCTCCTGTGAGTTCGGCTCCGAAGTCTCGTAAAAATAATATTTTAAAAAAAAAATAGAGAAAAAGCTTTACAAATTGGTTGCTTTCAACACAGTTGAATTGGTTCAAATGACCTTTTTTTTCCTCATACCTCACCCCATCAGCAGAGAAAAAAAATGTTTTTTGGTTGAAAGGAGCTAAGTTTATAGTACAATTTAATGACAACCAAAAAAATAGAAAAATATCTACTTCGTGGCGTTGTTTCTAAAGTCGGGGTTAGCATTTTTCAGAAAAAATGACTCTCTTTCGTAAAGTTTTTTTTTAAAAAATAAAATATTTAAATTTGTAATTGGATTACGAAATGGACGCATAGCTAATTTCTTTTATTTTCAAGCCAAAATTTATTTCATTAATTAAATTTTTTGCAAAATCCGATTTATAAAAAAAAATCGGATTTTGCAAATTGCTTTCGTTGTAAAAATTTTTCTTAGGCTTCGTATGTTTTTCAGTTTGTTATTTATTATATGAAAAAATTTGAAAATCTTAGAAATTTTTTTTTAAACATAAAATAAATATATAATACTGGCAACCCAAAAAACAAAAATTAATTATAAAAAACTGTTTCTTTGACTTCGTAGTCCCACAATATCCAATCTGGGAAGCTTTCTAATTTTCTCATTTTTAACAAATATTTTTCTTTCTTTTTGATCTACCTCAACCAAAAAGTTTTTGGGGTCCTCTTTTTTCACCAAATAATTTGAAAATTCCTTTAAATTGCATAAATTATTAACACCTTTTCGGTCAAAATATTTTTGATAAATTTCGCTGATCACGACATTTTTCTTCAACATGTGATCTTGAGATTTTTTCAATATTTTCCTTTTTTCGAAATAAAAGAAATTCTTCTTCATTGCTAAAATGCTTTTCTGTGTATCTCTCAATCTGGGGCTCATATCTTTATTGTTCATGTCAATATTTGTCATTTTCATTCTGTTTTGTTGATCTTTGGGAAAATTTTCCAAGGCTTTTAGGTTGCAATTGTTCACAATTTTAAAAACGTCACATTTTTCTTGTTTTATATTTGAAAGTTCATTTTTTTTCTCTTCTTCTTTCGAAAATTTAAATCCGAATGCTTTATTTAACCCTCCAGTTTTGAATAAATTGTCCAAAATCAAGAAATGGTTCTCCATATTTAATTTTATAACATTATTTTGAAGGGGTGCTTTGGAATCCAGTTCGAAATTTGAAGGGAATTTTTTTGAGTTTACATGAAGGCTTTTAACTTGAAAATTTGTGCCAGTTCGATCAAAATTGCTTTCAAACACAAGAGGTCTTTTATGAGAAAGCACAGAATTTGGTTTGGAGGTTAACAGTTTGGAATGGAAGGAGTTTTTGGTCGCCCGATTATGATGATGGAGAGATTGAGATATATTCATTTTTTGCATTGTTAGCTCAGAAATTTTATAATTTAATTAATTTCTGAAATAGGGAGTTTTAAATATTTATATAAAACTTATTGAAAAAATTGTAAATTTCTTTCCGATTTTCCTTCAATGATGAAATTTTCGAAAAAATTAAAAAACGCAAATAACAATAAATAAGAAAAACCAAAGGAATTTCAAATTTGACAAAATTTCTTCAAATAAAAGCAAAAACAATTTTATAACGAGAAAAAACCCAAATTCCTATTTTTCATGCTGAAGACTTTGCCTGCGCTTTTTTACTATTTTCCAGGAAGCATTCCGGTTGAATCCCGAGATTTATTAAAAAATAAAAATAAAATAATTTATTAAAGAATCCTTTCTATTATTAATTAAAACAATCTTAACAAATCGTTCGAACGTTCTATAAAGAATTTTACCTAGAACCCCCCCGCAAAAAAACGCAAATATTAATTTAACGCATCAGCTCAAAAATTGCTATATTTTATCCGTTTTGCTTTATTATAAGTCTAAATATCCATTCTAATCTCAAAACTCCCATCTCCTCAAAACCGAAACGAATTCCTCAACTATTTAACGTATAGTTCCATATCATTTTCATGTCAAACCCCAAAAAAACACAAAAAAAATCACCCCCATCCCTCATTCTATCTCCAGAACTTAAGAAATCTGGCAAATGGACAGAAGAAGAAGATAATCAACTCCAACAAATAGTTCCAATATATAATGAGCGCCATTGGCGAAAAATCAGCCAACACATGCAAGGCCGTTCAGCAATTCAATGCTTACATCGATGGACGAAAATCCTTAAGCCAGGACTCGTGAAAGGTCCTTGGAGTGTTGAAGAGGATGATAGACTAATAGTTTGGGTTCAGGAAAAAGGACCTCTGAAATGGGCACAATGTGCTCATTTGATTCCTGGCAGAAGCGGAAAGCAATGCCGAGAACGATGGTTTAATAATTTGAACCCGAATGTGAAGAAAGGAGAATGGTCTCCAGAAGAAGATGATATGATCTTCAAGCTATATGTCGATTATGGATCATCTTGGAGTAAAATCGCCCAACATTTTAAGGATAGGACCGAGAATTCTATAAAGAATAGGTTTTATTCAACAATTAGGAAGCTTTATTCCGATAAGAAGAAACTGGAGAAAGGGAAAACCTTAAAGAAACACATAAAAAAACAACTGGCTAATGCACAAGAAGAGAAAATCGAGGATGGAGCTGAAAAGACTAATGCTAACAATGAAGTCGTAATTGTTAAGAAAGAAGAAGCTACATGCTCAGAGAAAAACAATAAAAATATCATCAATACTCTTTATAACTTGCTCAGGTCCTCCAATATGGAACACCCCCCTCACATCAATAAGATATATGCCTCGGGAATATATAAGAAATCTAGAAGATATCGCAGAAAAGGCAAGAAAACAAATGAACTGGCAAATTTCAAAGATCCCAAAACTATCAACGATGACTCCTTGAAATCACTCACAACCAAAATCTCATCTGAAATGAAGAGTGATGCCTTTTGCTCAGACACTGAATCTGATGGAAATTTTGAGAACTTTCTCAGCTCCATCGAACAAACCATCAATAAGGAACTTATCCTTAGAGAAATCGATTCTTATAAAGACTTCAGTATCGAAGAACTCCAAAAGAAAATCTATGATTTCTGTGATGAAACACCATTAAATCTTGAAAATGAGGATAGAGTCAGGACCTGTGAATTAGAGCAGATCCTCAACCATCATATCGAGAAAGAGATAGTAAATGGAAACTCGAAGAACCCAGAGAATGTATTGGAAAAAGCAATGCAGGAAGACATTATGATGAAATGTGAAGAAGAAAACCATGAATCTGATAAAAAGATGTTCTTCTTGGTTCAACAGCTCCAGACATTAGAAAATATGTTGACAAAGACCCGACAAGAACTGATAAGCCTAGAGAATTCATTACAAGTGCCTGAGAAGAATCATAGTTGTTTAAGCGAGAAGGAAGACGATTTTTACATGGGGTTTAACGAGAACATGCCAGCCATTTCAGAATGGAACATGTATAAAAGAAAGGCAAGCGTGAGTTTGGAAGATTTTTTCGATTTACCTCTACCCGATGGAAAGAAAAGAAGGTTTAATTTCATGGAAGAAGAATTAGGGAATGATAACATTATTGAATTTAAGGAAGAACATTAGGAATGATATTACATTAAAGAAGTTTTAATGTTGTAGTCTTATTTATTTATTTTGTGATATATTTGCTCTTAATATTTTTATAGAAAATTATAAAAAAAAAAACTAAACAATACAAATTTTTTGGTAAATTAGCAAAATTATTGAGATTTTTTATTTTAAAAAAAATTTTTATTTTTTTATGGAATTTTGTTGTAAATATTTTGAAAAAAAAATTGTCCTTTTTAGTTTCTGGATCTATTTTAAGTCATATTTTTTCAAAAAAAAATACAATTAATTAATAAGCTTTATATTGATTAGTATATTCTAATCAGTAACTTAATTCATAAAAAACCACATTACCCCGACTCATTGACTCCTTCTTCTTTATTACTGCCTTTTTTCTCCAAAAACAGCACATATCCTTTCATCTCCTTCATTTTATGTTGGCAACATAACATGCTGTTTTCAGTAAATCCATTGATTTCCAACAATTGTTTCTCCTTCTTCGCTTGTTTAAACACCTCACCTTCTTTTCCCCTTATTATCACTTCCATCCCACAAGTTCCACAAGTCCCCTCGCCGTCACATTCATAATTCGGTGTAGCTCCTTTATAATTAGCATTTTCCTGTTGTAATTTCTTCAATGTCTTCAACACGCTTTCATTGCCATGTGTATCAATTTTATATGTGTCTTTGCCATTATAAATAGTCAAATTCTCCGGATCCTGCTTAACCTCCTTAAATTGGGTCATATCCAAAGTCTTCCTCTTCTTAATTTGATTACCACCAGCACTCCCAGTTTTGGCTAAATGGAAATCCTTTATAGTTCTGATCACCATTTTTTTTTCCTCAACATTTTGTATGATATTCAAGAATTCCTGCTTGTTCACTGGACTCCTCAAATACCAAATCTGATTCTCAGGCCCTCTCAAACTTTCGTCAATCTGTTTAAATTTATTACTCTGGAAATCCTTCACTATCAGATCAGCATTCGCCTTAGCAGTGGATTCCGCCACCTTCAAATTACCACCTTTACCAGCTGCCCATCCACTCACATAATCAGATCCTTTGCCTATATTTGCACTTGGCCTCCTTCCTAAAGCCGTTACAACATTCCGAAGCCTAAATCTATGACTTTGATTTGAGAAGATTATCTCAACATCTTCACCAATTGCTTGGAAAGCACTTGGGACATGCTGGAAATAGAAGCAAAGTCGTTTAAGACCAGTGTTCGGAGTTGAATTGTTATGATATTTGCGGTAGAAATTAAAGTATTGTTGTTGGATCTCGTCAAGTTCTCTCGGGATCAGAGATTGGTCGTACCAACAATTTATCCAGAAGCCAGCATTTCCCAATTCCTCTAACTCCTTCATGGTGATTTTAGTGTCTTGGGGGCCATTTCTAATGAAAACATTTATTATTCGAGGACCTTGTTCTTTCAAATGTCCAAGAAAATTTTGGTTGATCGGACAATCTTCTAATTGATTTGGATTTGAGAGTAAAATCCTTGAGAGATCAGCTGACACATTCCCTCCACCAATTATTCCAATAGCTGAATTACGGCTTCTTAGATTAAAAGGCCAATCCTCGGCTCTTCTCGGATTAAAAGCTCCATTATAAGCACGATAAACTCTACTAGCCGGTATAACTTGAGACAAAGACTCACCAGATATGCCTAATTTAACATCTTCATAAGCTCCTCTACAATCAATAATTAATGGGAATAGATCTCTTATTGTCTCAAAAGTTACATCAGTTCCGACTTCTAACCCTCCATAATATTCTGTCCGATCATCTTCTAGACATTTCTTTAATAAAGAGCCTTGTTTCTTCGTTGCTGGATGATCAGGAGCCACCCCTTCACCTACCAATCCGAATAAATTCACATGTCTCCTTTCAATCATTGTGATTCTTAAAGGAATGTTTGTTTCCAAAAGAGCACATACCTGATAAAAAGCAGCTGCTCCAGCACCTAATATACAAACGGGCAAGGGATTATATTCGGACCATACTGGGGGATTCACTAATTTGAGCCACCCTCGAGGATTACCTTTCTTTAACAAGTTGGCTTCATGCTCATAACGAGAAAATAAACTCTTTTCCTCTGTTATATCAGTCGATCTTAAGGATTTTATCGCGAGTTGAGCCGTATCAGCTTTCCAGATAAACTCTCTTGTCAGACCATCATATTTACCAAATCCTTTTGATTTTGGTGATAAATGGTTTGCATATATTAATTGAGCGAGTTCCCTTAATCCAAAGCCTCCAAACTCACTTCTAACTCCATATAAAGCAGCTAAGTCAGGATCCAGACCATAGGCTTGAAAGATCTTAGCTCCTCGATAAGCACTGACACTTGAAATCCCCATTCTTGCCATAAATCCTATTAATTCTTGTTTTAATTTTTCCTTATAATTTAATCTTTGTTTCTCGAAAACTTCTTTGGAAATTTGATTGTCAGGGTCTTGAAGAAAGGGTAGATAAGGATTTACCAGATCAACTCCTCCTATTGAAATGGCTTGAGCGATATCTCTTCCAATAAGCAAACTTGATGAACTTAATATCAATGCCACATCTCTTCGAAGTCCAGCCTTCATCAAGGCACGATCTACCACACTTGCCACCAAAACTGGAGTCAATGGAGCTAAATCTGCCTTCTGATCAGGAAGATAGAAATCAGTTAAAAGTATCAAATTGACTTTACGATCACGGACTAAAGATACTGCAGATTGTGCTATCAAGTTCAATTGGATCTTAATGGTGTCTTCAAAGCCTTCAATTGGATAGAGGATCGGAAGTTCAGCTGATTTCAATCGAGGGTCTGATAGGATATTAGCGAGATCGATGTTATCAATAACAGGTGATGGATATAATAAACCGTTAGGTTTACTATTTGTATTGTTAATATCTTCCGTTAAATCTTCAAAAGTGGGTTTTTTACCTATGAATGTCAATAAAGACATAAAACATTCTTCCTCCTTTTTAGCTAGAGGGGGGTTGGTAACTTGTGAGAATTTGGCTTTGAACATCCCATTGACATCAATAAAAGACCCGAAGACCAAAGCTTCGATCGGACCTTGATCAGCCATTGAACTTATTAATTCCTCTCCTTTGAAAAGCCTCTTCATTATAGTTTCATCAAGCTCTTCAGTCCAATTAGCTCTCATTTTCATTAATTTAAAGTCATTAGCTGTGTAATTATTAGAAAGCATTTTCTTTAATCTGGGAGAAACCACCTCACCCAATCTCTTAATCGTATTGACAGGCCTCATAAACAATTCCCATTGACTCATAATTCCTTCCATTTCTTCCTTGGTTTCTGTATAAAACCCAAACTCATGACTTTTCTGATCCATATCGAAGAACACAGGCTCAGCTGGAGGCAAATTAAAAGGCTCTCCATGCATTTCCACTACCCCCAACTCTGACCCCACGAAAACGAATTCTTTATTTATCAATCCTCTTAATGGTCTAAAGCCATTCCTATCTCTATATAAGGCGATCTTTTGGTCCAAAAAGGCAATGCTTGCATTTGGACCTTCAAAAGGCACCCCAAAAACATTATAATATTGACTCACTGTGGCATTTGGCAATTCGTTAGGATAATATGGATGCATCACAGCTCTCAAGATCTTAAAGGCTTTCTTACTACTCCCTTGCTCATATAACCTCAAGAAATAATAATCCAGAAATAAGGATAGAATATGAGAATCACTCATAGTCCATAAATCGGGCTTCACCCCTATAATCTCTTCAAAGAAAGGATCTTCAGTAATAAACCTCTCAATCAATGCCAAATTGTTATTTTCACCATTGTTTGAAAGTCTGGCCAAAGGTTGAATATTCTTGAATTGTGGTAATGTGTTTGTGGCAAATCTAACATGACTTATAGCGAGAGAAGCTTCGAAATCAGGGTCTTGCATATCTAAATAGAAATCTTTGAAGAATTTTTCCTTGAAAAGACCCTTATAGATCAGATATTGCGAGGATGAACTGAAAATATGAGGGATGATTTTGCTTTTTTCTTTCTGGAACTCAAGTTCAAACTTCAATCTCACCTTCATCATTTTCAATTCGAGATTTTCAACCCCTTTATCTTGTTCCTCATTGATCACGATATATTGTTTATAACTATATAATTGTTGTTTAGCCATATAACCCAAACAATCATTATTAACTGGCACTACTCTATTCCCCACAATTTTCAAGCCTGCTATGAGAGATAAATGATAAAGGAATCTCTCTTTTGATTCAATCTGAGGATAATCTTCAGGAATGGCTAAAAAAATCACTCCAAATAATTTGTTTTGGATTTGTTCGATATTCGAAAACTTGCGTCTGAAGAAATTTTGGAAATCGAACCACATGATCCCGCAACCATCTCCAGTTTTAGGGTCGATGCCTATGGATCCTCGATGTTGGAATTTGCTGATCATAGTCAAAGCGTTTTCCACTAGGTTTCTCGATGGGATTCTTTGGAGATTAGCGAGCATTGCAACTCCACAAGAGTCAAATTCATGTGAAGTGTTAACAGGATCAGGGATTTTTATAGGGGGAATTGGTTTTTGGATTTGAGGTTGTGGGGTAATGTTGAGGATTTCATTAAAGGTTGATATAGTATTTGAGAAAGCTGTGGGATTACAATTCAAATGAGAAGAATCCTGATTAGTAGACTCTAAGGATAGATTGGGTGAGGGTTTTGTAGTAGTTTTTGGATTCTTTTGAGTATCTTCAGGTTGGAGAGGTTTAGCTTGAACAATTTGAGCTTTAGGCTCATATTTTATGAAATATGAGGACAGTTCTGAGTTTCCTCTAGATAGTAGTTCGAGAACAAGGGCATCATTAGGGATAAATTTGTTGAATTTGGTGAGAGATTCTCTGAGTGTATTGACATCAGCAGGATTTAAAGGTTCGGCTTTTATGGCAAGCATGGTTTTACTGATAAACCCTTTCCTTCTCAGGTCTTCATCAAGAATTTTCGGGAGTATTAAGACTCCTCCTGTGAATCCTGAGCCTAAATTTGGTCCAACAATATGTTCTTCTCTGAAGAAATTGCCAACTTTCGGGACAAATTGTGTCTTTAAGTCCTGATAATATCTCTGATCGCCAAGTATCACACCATATCCTCCCGTCATAAAGTTAAAAGCATTATTACCGAGTTTCTTAACCACTATTCGAGCTTTATAACTCAATCGAATCCCCGCTCGATCTCCACATTCCTTCGCTGCTATAAATCCTTCTAAAGCACCATAACCAAGACAATTACCACTTAAGCCTTTTATAAAGATTTCACCTCCACTTAAAGCCTTTCCTGTGCCATCATTCGCGTTTTCTGCTATGAGAGTTAAACCATGAGGAGCAGAAAAGCCAAAACTTTGACCATTGGCTAATCCTTTGAAATCTATAATCACTGGCTCTTTAAGAAGATTCTTGGTTTGTTGATGATAACCGATTCGAGCTCCGAAGGATAAAACACTGTTGTTAGCTCTTGGAGTGAAGTAGGTCACACCTTTCAGGATATTATCGATGATTTGATATTCTAATAAACTCGAGCCAGCTTCTGTCTCAGGCATATAATGAATTTCAGTATTAGGTGGTTTTGTGTAGGATGAAATTGTTAATAATTTTTCTAAGCCAGATAAGGGAGAATTCTTATCTACTTCCAATAGATCTGTTCTTCCAACAGCATCTTTTGGATTCTTGAATCCATATTTCTTCAAATTATTGCTCAAAGATTTCGCCAAGCCAATTAGAAATTTTGATACATGTTCAGGCCTGCCTTTAAACTTTAAATCAATCAAATCCTGTTTATTAGTTGCAATTCCTGTGGGACAATCTCCTTCATGACATTTCCGCACCATAACACACCCTAAAGACACCAAAGCACCACTCCCAGTCTCAATATTATCTGCACCCAACAACATAGCCTTGAAAGAGTCTAAACCGGTTTGAATCCCTCCACTAACAGTTAAAGTGACTCTTTCTCTTAATCCTTCCCCCACCAATGCTTGATGAATCTCGGCCAATGCTGATTCCCAAGGTTGATTAATCTCATGTTTATCAGTGATAGTAGCAGCTCCAGTGCCTCCAGGACCTGCTATGGAAATATCCAATTTATCGTTTTTAGCTTTTTGAGGAAAACATTTCGCCATACCCACGGCAATCGTTCCACATCCAGCTAATGAAGCTATCTTTATTGAGATCTTTGCTTTGGGGTTCACAGACCTTAAATCATAGACTAATTGCCTAAGATCTTCAATGGAATAAATATCATGATGTGGAGGTGGACTTATTAGACTTAATCCTGGGATGGCATATCTAGCCTTAGCGATTTCTTCTGTGACTTTATGACCTGGAAGTTGACCTCCGACACCTGGTTTTGCTCCTTGATTTATTTTTATTTGAAGTTCTCTAGCATAGGACAAATAACGTAAATTCACTCCGAATCTGCCTGATGCTACTTGTCTGATGAAGCTTTGTGAAAGGGAATTGTCTCGAATTGCTAATTCACCTCCTTCTCCTGAATTGCTCTTGGGACCATAATTTGATAGGTCGGCTTCTTGAATGAATTTTATAAAGGCTTCTTTGTAATTTTTGTCTTTTGGAAGGATCAAAGGGTTTTCGTGGGCCTTTAAAAAGAAACCAGTTAGGTTTGCACCTGCAGCCAACATTGCATGGGCTTGATAGTTGATAGCCCCATGCGACATGCCTCCTATTGCGAATTTCTTGAGACATTCTCTTTCCAGTTCCGTTAATTCTGAAATCATGGCTTCAATTTTCGGAGCGGCTTCTTGAATAGCTTTATCAACGATTTCAGGGGCAGATGGCTTATTCATGATATTTGAATTCGATCCCTTTATTGGATTATTAAAGAGAGTCGTTGTTTCTTGTTTAGGGGTTTGACTCCCCACATCAAATAAATTCTTAGAAGGCGTATGTTTGGAATTGGAATAACTAAGGGGGTTTGTCAAAGACCTCAAAGGTTGAAGAGGAGAGATGAAGGATTTGGACTTTGCTTGTTGAAGCAAAGCCAATTTCAGTATTTGGGTGACTTTTGTCTGCATGTTTTATTCTTTTTTCTAACTTAAGATGCTTTTTATAAGGCCCTGAATGCGATAATTGCATAGAATGTGCGTAATTCAAATTAGAGAGAGAAAGACTTTGCTTTGAATGATGATGCAATTAAAAGCAAAGAGAAGGGTAATATTATTCTTTTAAAAGGGAATATGCGCACTTTCGCAGACTAAATAATAAAATTTAACCACAATAAATAAAAAAATAAAATATGAAAATTTTATAATATCACTTTTTTAAAATTCAAATTTTTTTGTTGGTTTGAAAACAATTTGAATTTATGCAAACACTAAATTTTTCTTCAAAAAATAAAATTTAAATATATTAATTAAATATTCAAAATTAAAGTAAATGAAGCTGCTTTCTTCCTTAACCCTTT